>Ga0115013_10000289_pt1 | contig 32143 bp, 23 predicted proteins | sample SouAtlMetagenome_2_FD_88686 | JGI IMG/M metagenome (GOLD analysis project Ga0115013, IMG submission 88686) | Marine eukaryotic phytoplankton communities from Atlantic Ocean - South Atlantic ANT15 Metagenome | ecosystem: Environmental > Aquatic > Marine > Oceanic | place: South Atlantic Ocean...
AAAGTCACGGCCATGAGAGCCCGGAAAAAACTCCGGGATCTCCTTCAAAAACTCGAACCCGATCACTAAGCCATGGAACCCAACGACGACCAATGGAAGCGCCTCGTCGAGGTCGCCAAGAAAAATCCGGAAGAGCCAACCGCTCCGCCGCTCTGGTCATTTTCAGGGAAAATCGGCCAACTTCGCGGGACCGTACAGGCCCTAGCCCTCACCTTGACGTGGCGTCGTTGGTCGCTTTTGGCGGCTCTTCTTGCTGGTCTCGCCTTCCTTATCTGCTTCTATGTCCTCCGCGATGACGAACCCGAACCGACTCGCGAACCTATGATCCAAGCCGATCCCAACGCCACCTCAACAACGCCATGAAACCGAAACTTCGAGATTACCTCACCATCCTGATGGCGCTTGTGGCGATCTTTCTCTCGGGCTACGGTCTCGGACATCTCATCGGCGAAAAGAAAGGACGTAAGCTCGCGCCGTCCACCATTCCTCTCATCCAGAATTCAGAAGACAGCACCCGGCCTTGGGAAAAACGCACCCTCGACCGCCTCCAACAAACCCTCTCGCTCAACGCGGAACAGGAAGCAGCTGTTGAGAAGGAAATTGCTTTCATTTCCCAGCAAATCAACAAAAGCCGCAACGAAACTCTCCAGAAATACTTCCTCAGCCTTCTCGCCCTCCACGACCGAATTCGCCCCCATCTCACCTCCGAACAGCAAAAGATCTTGAAAAAAGAGCGAGAAAACCTGCAACGAAGCCTCAAATAGCGGCTTTATTCAGTTACCACGAAGCCAGAGCCTCAACCCACACACACCATGAGCAGATCACAATTCATCCTCGGAATCGCCCTCCTCGTGGTATCGGCGACCCTGACCTTTACCATCTCCTTTGAGAACGACGACCAGCCCAACGCTGATCCGGCAGTGGCGCAAAACTCCAAGGGAGCATCACCCACCCGCGTTCGTCAAACCGGCTCGACAAGAGGAATGAGTTCCTCATCCCGCAGAGACCGCACCTTTTACGAAGTCACCGTCAACGACCGCAATCTCCTCAATGTCGCCGACCTTGTTCAAGAGGAATCACTTCAGAAACTTGAGGCCCTCACCGAGCGATACGATCTCACCACTTCACAGCGCCGGGGAATTTTCCCCCTCATCGCCGCCCGACACCCGCAATTTCAAGAAGGCCTTGTGATCAATGGCAGCTCAATTCCTGCACAAAGCCCCACCTCCAGCCTCGAAAGCGCGATGTATCCCCTCCTCGATGCGGAGCAACAGGAAGATTTGGAAGACGAAGCCCTTGCCGACGACGAATGGTGGAGTGAAATCATCAGTCAGCTCCGCGAAGATCTCGACGAAGCTATTTCCACCGGAGAGCTCATCCCGACCATCGAGCCCGCTTCGGACACCAATACTCCGGCTCCTGGTGACGGTGAAGAGATCGAAAATCCCGATATCGACCTCAACAACCTCTTCAAAAATGAGAAAGGGCCCTAATCTGCAGGCTCATCAAAAATAAATTCCTTTTTTGTAACCAAGGGCAAATTCCCCGCGTCACTCCATCTGACAACGGAAAACAATCAATCCTATGAAACTAACACAAATCGCAATCGTAACGGCACTCGCTGGCTCACTCACCGTCGCCCAGGCTGGTGACAAGGGAGTCGGAGACGGAACCCTTCCTGAATTCCTTCAGCAGTTTGACACGAATGAGGACGGAAAAATCGACACTGAGGAGCGCCAAGCCATCAAGGAGCTTCGCGATGAGCGTCGCAAGGAACGCCGCGACGCCATCGACACAGACGGCGACGGAAAAATCTCTGGTGAAGAAAAGAAAGCCGCACATGCGGCCATCCGTGAGCGTATCGAAGAACGCCGCGCCGAGCATTTCGCCGAAATTGCCGGAGACGACGGGCTCCTCACTCGTGCAGAATTCTGCGCAATCCCCGCACTCGCCGACCTTACTGCAGAAGTCGCCGACGCTATGTTTGCCCGCCTCGACGCCGACGAGAGCGGCGACGTGACACTCGAAGAGTTCAACAGCCGCCTCCGCCGCCATCATCACGGACCTAAACCCGGACCTGAGGGACCTAAGCCCGGTCCAAAACCCGGACCTGAGGGACCCAAGCCCGGACCTAAACCTGGACCTAAACCCGGACCTGAGGGACCTAAGCCCGGACCTAAACCTGGACCTAAACCCGGACCTGAGGGACCTAAGCCCGGACCAAAACCCGGACCTGAAGGACCTAGACCCGGACCTGGAGGCGAAAAGCCACCTGCTCGCAAATAGCGAATTAATTCAGATATCTTTTACAAAGAGGCAAGTTTTCCGGGCTTGCCTCTTTTTTATTTGCCCTGAGTCTAATCAGGTAGGCATCACATGAAACTCCTTCTGGCTCTTTCGTTCATCATCCATTCCGCACAAGCCACCCCTCTTTACTCTACCGATTTTGACAACTTCACTGTTGGAGATGACCAATGGGCTGGAACCGACGGATGGGCCATCACGGACAGCGCTAGCGGAATCAGCTTCATCGATAACACCGGATTTGGCGGCGCTCTCGGAAACTACGCCGCTCTGGGCCTCGAGCAACCAACTAACCGCCGGGTCAGTGTCCTGAAACAAATCCTGCACGACCATACTACCGCCGGGGAATCCATCATCCAAATCGACGCCCTCATATCCATTCGAGATTCCAGCAACGACAATTACGACGACTTCTACCTCTCCTTTTTTAATGCCAACGCGAAACGAATGGCCACCATCCGCTTTGACAACGAGGATTCGGAAGCCCTAAACACTCAATTTGGCATCTGGCGGGAACAAGCGAACATCGATAGCAGCACATCAACACAGTTTGATACTCTCACCGACTTCATCCACGAAGAACTCGACGAACTCTTCATCTCCATCAACCTTACCAGTAATACCTGGTCCGCCTCACTCTCCAGCCTCCCTCTTTTCGAAGACGCCACCTTCACCACCGCCGCCAACTCAGCCGACATCAATCTTGGTTACGTCGGTTTTGAGTGGCAGGTCTCTTCCCCCCTCGTGTCTCGACACGGTGACAACTTCCTCCTCGTCGCCGACTATGCCGTCAATTCCTCCGGCCCTGCCGATCTCATCGCACCCATTCCCACTCTCACTCACGATGGGGAAACCGCCACCACCCTCACCTGGGATGGCGTCACCGGCAAAAGCTACCAAGTCGAATATTCCGACGACCTCGAAAACTGGTTCAGCGATCTCTCCGATTCCACCTTCAACAACGTCCCGGACAACAGCCTCCTCACCTTCACCGACCCCACAGGCCCTTCCACCCGCTATTATCGTATCGTCTCGAATTAGCAGAGCCGGGAGCCCTGACACAAAAGCACCCCCTCTTTTTCATTTGTCGAGTATTCCCGGCCTGATTGTCCCATCCCTGCCATGTTCCGCCTGCTCATTTTCCTATTTGCCACCCATCTTCTTCATTCCGAAGAGCTCTCCCTTTTCCCGTCCAATTCCCTCGACGATTGGACCTCCCGGGGCAGCGCCAAATGGACCTACCAAAACGGCATTCTCTCCGGCGGTCAGGATGGTGATCCCAAACGCTCGGGTCTTCTTCTCTCCAAAGCAAAATTTCAAGATTTCGATCTCAGCCTAGAATTCAAAATCGATGAACACGGAAAATACAACAGCGGGATCTATCTTCGCTACGACCTGAAACAGAAAGGCGACCGCCTTCAAGTGAACATCGGCCGGGGAGCGGCCGACGAACCAGTCGGGCTCTACCTCGGTAACTGGCTCGACAAGGGCGATGCCAAAGACGAATACCGCAAACCCAAGGAGTGGAATTCCCTCCGTATCAAAGCTCTCGGCCCACACATTGAAGTCTGGCTCAACAGCAAAAAGATCGTCGACTACCAAGATGCGAAGCGCCTCGCCAAGCACCTTGCTCCGGGCAACTTCGCCATCCAAACCTACGGCGCCGAAAACCACGCCGGCTGGGTGAAATTCCGCAAGATGAAGATCAAGCCACTTATTGCTTCTCAACACGGACCCGAATGAACCGCCGCTCCCGCTCGGAAATGGGCCGGGCATTGGAGAATTGGCAGAGACATCTCTCAATTCATCTGAAATACTCACGCAGCCCGCCATGTCGCTTCAGTATCTTCCGATTGCCCTTCTTCTCCTCGTCTTCCCCGTTTTTGCTCAAAAACCAAACGTCGTCGTGATCATTTCGGACGACGCGGGTTACGCCGACTGGGAATTCATGGACGAATACCTCCAGATCCTTAACCCCGGTCAGGCTGCCAGTCCAGTGCCCACCCCGAATCTCAATTCCCTGCGCGGGCGCGGCACCCTCCTAACCAACGCCTACACCGCGGCGGTCTGCTCCCCGTCCCGAGCCGCCATTGTCACCGGATCCTATCAGCAACGCGTCGGCTACGAATACAACATTAACAATCTCATGGGAGCCACCGCGATCGATGGCCTCTCCCCGGATACTACTACTATCTTCGACCGCATGGGTGCCGAGGGCTACACCACCGGAGTCATTGGCAAATGGCATATCGGCGCCCGCGCAAATGACAATGGCTTGGGCAACCGTCCTGAAAATCAGGGCGTCGACGAGTTCTTTGGAATCTGGAAAGGCTCCCGCAATTACACTATCGGATCGGTGACTGGATCTGGCGAACTCCGGGAGACGATCGCTTCGCCATTTTCCGATACCGTTCTCGAAACAACCGCTCCCTGGAATACCACCAACAACTATGTGACCAACGCCTTTGGAATTGGAGCCGTGGATTTTATTGACCGGCACTACGACGATCCCGATCCCTTCTTCCTCTACGTCGCCTTCACCGCTCCGCACGGCCCCATCGGCCCCTCTCCCGATATCGATGACCCCCGTCTCGCCGGCCTCACCGACAGACGAAAAGATTATGCCTCCATGGTCCTCACCATGGACAAAGAAATTGGCAACATTCTCAACAAACTCGATGACCCGGCCGGCGACGGATCCATCTCTCTTACCGACAACACCCTCGTGATTTTCATCAATGACAATGGCGGCGCCAATGGCATCGGAACCGTTAATACTCCTCTCAATAATTTTAAAGGATCCGTCTATGAAGGCGGCACCCGAGTCCCTATGATTATCGCGGGTCCCGGACTTCCCGAAAATGACACCTACCACGAGCCCATCCACTCCATCGACATCCTCCCCACCTGCCTGGAAGCCGCCGGCGCCATTCCTCCTGCTGACATCGATGGCGTCAGCCTGATCCCCCACCTAAAAGGGACCACGACCGAACCTCCTCACGAAGTGCTCACCATTCGCAGCGAATCCAAAGTCGGAGTGCGCAAAGGTAAATGGAAACTCACCAGCAACAGTACCTCTGCCCCATTCTCTCTCTTCGACCTTTCCAGTGACATTGGCGAGTCCACCAACCTCGCCAATGCCAATCCTGAAATCGTCGAAGAGCTCCTCAAGGACTTCACCGCCTTCGAAGTTGGAGCAGATAAACCACGTCACGCCGGGCTCAACAAATCACCGGGCTCCATTAATCTGAACGACCATTTTATCCTGAACCCTCAACCCGTTGATCTCGGACCATTCACCTCCAACCTCACTCTCGTCGGTGGGGCTCTCCTCAATGGCGATTTTAATGCCGGGGGCGGATCCGGAGCACAGACCTTTGATCAAACCCCCATCTGGCAAAATATCGGCACCGGAGCGGGAAGCCTCAACGCCACTCAAACTTCCCTCGATGCCAACGGCACCCGAAACGCCATCATCGCGGAAAGCGCCACCAGAGAATTCGGGCTCGAAACCAATCACACTCTGGCTACCGGCGAAATCTTCCGGGTGACCTATCAATGGCGCGATGCCTCAAACTGGAATGACACCGGCGACAAAATCAGAGTGAGCCTGTTTACCACGTCCGACGAAAGCCTCTCGGGCACACCAACAATTCTTGCATCCCTCGATTCAGAGCTCTCGTCACTGGATAGCTCTTACCAAACCGAGATTGCCTTATTTCCACCCATCCCTGCTTCAGCCAACGGTAAAAAATTGTTTGTCTCATTCAACTCGGCCCAAACAGGATCCGGCTTTGCCAGGCTCGACGACTTTACGCTCGATCGCGGAACAATCGACGGCGGCGGCGGCGCCAACCCTCCGGTCGCTCTCAATTGGTCTACCCAAAACGCTTGGACCGATCCCGCCACCGCCTCCCGGGACACCTTGCTTAGTCTTGACGCCTTTGCCGGGTGCGTCCTCGAATTCCCGACCACCGACAACTTTTCCTACACCGCCAACAACAACATGATGCGCCCTACCGGCCTCACCTTCATGTTGAATTCCCTCAAGATGACCGGTGATTTCATTGGAGCCAATCCCCAATCGGCCACCATCGCTGGAAACGAATTGCTCTTTTCCAACGACCTCTCCGGCACGCCCCCCAGCTTGTCTCTGGGGAGCAAGGGGCCTGACTTTAGTTACGAAATCAGTAATCCCTTCATCCTCTATCACGATCTCACTATTGACGGCGATGGAACTGCCACCTTTACACTCAATGGAGAAATCAGCGAATATCTTAACCCAGCCAATCTTACCAAAACCGGAACCTCCCATCTTCACCTTACCAGTAGCCCGACCTACACCGGGACCACTTCCATCACCGAAGGTCAATTCACCATCGGGGACCAAGTCAAGCTCTCCACAAGTTCCCAGGTCGTAGTTGGACCCGATGGAACCCTCGGCGGCACAGGAAGCATCGGCGCGGAAATTGTCGGCAACGGGACAATCTCTCCTGGTCAATCCACCGGAGCTCTCACCGCAACAAACGATGCCAAAATCGGCGCCCTTCTTATCGAAATCGACGGTCCCTCCAATGACCGCTTTGACGTTACCGGTTCTCTCGAAATCACTGGAGCAACGCTCACTCTCGTCGACCTTGGTGGTGGTTTGACCGAGCCCATCTATACCATCGCTTCCTATGGCTCCCTCACCGGAACCTTTACCAACATCAACAACATCCCCGCCGGATATTCCATCGATTACGCCTTCGGCGGCAGCAGAATCGTCCTGATCAGCGATACCGACCCATTCACCATCTGGTCTCAAACTACCAATGGCCTCACCGTTGAAGATGCTGGCTTTGACGCCGATCCGGACAAAGACGGACTTCCCAATAGTATCGAATTTGTCCTCGGAACCAATCCCGCCACGCCCGATCAAAACCCGCCTCTCCTATTTGAGTTTTCCAATGGAAACACCCTTGCCTCTTTCCCTCTCGCCGCCCAGGCAAGTTACCTCAGTCCAAGGGCTCAATTCTCCGATGATCTCGAAACATGGCAAAATCAGATCGCCGGTGTTGATGGGAACCTCACCATCGATGAAAATTTCTTCGCGCCCTCCCTCCACAAAGTCACCATTGAATTCGCAGGAGTCATTACTGATCAGCACTTCTTTCGCCTTCAGGTAAATCGTTGATTCCACACCTGTCCCAACTCCTCACAACAGAAGGGAAATTACTTCTTTGCGTTTCTCTCGGCAGAGAAGACATCACCTGTCGGCATCTCGGGAAGAGTGGATTGCCAGGATTTTAATTGTTCGAGCATCTTGGTAACTACCCCGGGGTTCTTCGCGGCGAGATCGACCTTCTCTGCCAGGTCGGCAGCGAGGTCGTAGAGTTCGACTCGGCTGGTATCATTGTTTGTTACCAACTTCCAATGCTGGTGCACCACGGCGTAGTTCACCCAGTGATCGGCGCGGTTTTTGTTTCCGCCCATTTTCCAAAACAAAGGCTTTCCACGCAAGGGAACAGGCTCGCCCTTTAGAGCTGCCACCTGACTCACTCCGTCGGCTTTGTAGCTCACGGGCAAAGGCGCTCCGGCAATCTCGCAAAAGGTCGGGAGAAGATCTACCGCTGAAATCAGGGACTCAGCGTCCACTTTTCCGGCCGCGATTTCACCGGGCCAGCGGGCGATGAAGGGAACTCCGATTCCTCCCTCGAAGAGCGCACCTTTGTATCCCCGGCGACCTCCGGTAATGCCCTTGGCTGCGCCGATGCCATAACCTGCGCCGGTGGCCGTGTCGTGATTCAGAGCTAACTCCGTCGGCTTGCTTGCGCGGGCCGGACCGTTGTCGGAGCTGAAAACAACGAGGGTATTTTCAGTCAGCTTCAGGCGATCAAGTGCATCGAGCACTTCACCGATACGATCATCGGCGTGGGAAAGAACCGAAGCATAAATGTTATCGGCCTCAGGCAGGTCCCGAAATCGCCAGCGATACTTTGGCACGGTGTGAAAAGGCGTATGCGGCTCGTGCACCCAGAGATTAAGGAAGAAGGGCTTTCCCTCTTCGTAACAATCTTCGATAAATTTCACGGCATGCTTGGAATCTTCATGCACTGGCATTTGCTCGCCGGCACAGTTAAACGCCCAGGCCCGGTCGTATCCGTAAACCTTCGGCAAAGGCGAATCCGGAATCATATTGTTCGCCAAATGCCACTTCCCATAGTGCGCCGTGCGGTATCCCGCTTTTTTCAGAAAGCGGGTCATCAGCGGGGCCTTTGGATCGAGCCAATCCGGCATCCCCCGCTTGGCATTGCTAGGCACCCAGGCGAAGTGGCCATCGATATTGTAGCGCGCTGGAAAGTGCCCCGTCATCACCGCGGTGCGACTCGGCGAACACACTCCACTCGCCACCGTGAAGCGTTGAAAGTCCGTCCCCTCCTTTGCGAGACGATCAATATTCGGTGTTTTAACATAGGGATGCCCGTGGCAGCTGAGATCTCCCCAACCCCAATCATCAGCAAAGATGAACACGATATTGGGAGAAGCGGCTCCTCCCTTGGCGATGGCAAGTAAGGTGAGGAGAAAGGCGAAGAACTTGATTCTTTTCATAACTATTTTTGAGAACTGAATTTGATGGTCTGGATTTTTTGAGAAAAAGGAAGAATGAACGTCTGACTGTAGAATTTTTCCGCCGGGTCATAGTTGCACTGCCAGAAATCATTTCCGTGAACGCTTTGGTCCCGGCAACGCCCATCGACTCGAAGCTGCAAAGCTTTGTGGGATTTCATCGAGCCTAGGACACGATAACGCCCCGAAGATACTGCTTATTTCCACAATGTCCATCTATCGGGTGAACACCCGACCTCCCAACAAGCAGAAGACCCTCGCTCGCAGTGAAAACGAGGACCTTTCGCGGGACGACCCCGAGGGGAAGGCTATTTTTTAGAATCGAGCTTGGGGAACCCGATTCGTCCCTAGTTCTCATCGATCCCACTTCCAACGATGGTTTTAAACACTCTAAACCAGCGTACGATCGAGCCACTCGAGCAATTCCTCATCGCAGGGGAACCCCAAACACTCCGACAGTTCGGCGCTCCTGCACGAAAGCCGGAGACCTACCCAAACCGCGTCGCCATTCTGCACCGAGGAATCAAAAGGACTCACTCCGACTACCTCCCGATGCACCAACCTCCCGTTGATCTTGACGAGACAATCGGCGTTGGCCGGATTGTAGTCCTGTAATATCGATCAGTCCTTCCAATTCAACCCTTCCGGCACCGGCGAAAGAACCTCGTGGCCCGTCTCCGTGACGAGGACCATGTCCTCGATCCGGACTCCACCGATGACCGAAGAATACAAACCGGGTTCCACCGTAAAGACCTCGCCGGCGTAAATTTTTCCACCACCGTGGTCTAACAGAATTGGTTCGTGAACTTCCAAACCAATTCCATGCCCGGTTCCGTGGCGCATCGTGGGCACGCCTTCATCGTGACGAGCGTCGCCACGCACCATCGAGTAGCTATGTTTCTCAATCACTGCCGCAGTCGCGAGATGCACCGCCTCCCCCGTCGTGCCCGCCTTCAGGGCCTCGCACCCGGCCGCCTTGGCCTTGCAAACCGCGGCATGCATTTTCTTAAACTCATCGCTCGGTTCGCCACAAACCACCGTTCGGGTCATGTCGCCGTTGTAACGCGTTGTGTTATCCATCGGGAAAATATCCACGATCACCGGAATATTGGCCTTCAAAGGACCTTTCCCGAAATGATGGCAGTCGGCGACATGAGGAACGGTGACGACGATTGAATCGTGGGCATTGGAAAAATTTCGCTCGACCAAAAAAGCGGTGATCATCGCGCGGACCCGCTCGGAGGTGAGCACGCTCCCCTCGTGATGAAGAACCCCTTCCCCATCAGGAGTTGCGTTTGCGATTAATCGACAAGCGAAGGTCATCGCTTCGCCGGTCACCTTTTGGGCATGACGCAAATGCTCGATCTCCTCGGCATTCTTCGTGCGACGTTCTTTCACTCCGAAATCCGCCGAGTATTCGATTTTGATACCGGCCCTCATCATAAAGTGAGCGTAAAGATAAGGCAGCGTCCGATCAACGGTGACCGAAGTCTCGCCGGCCTGGCGAAGACATTCCGCCGCCGCTTCTGCCAGCGCGGAATCCCGATCACCGGAGAGTCCGCCCTCCGGAGTAAAGTCAGCGGCACAACAAATCCTGTCGGCCTTCGCAATCTGGCGAGCCCGGTCCATTTCAAGATCCCGGACAATCAAAACAGACGGCTTGTCTGCAAAGTCGATCATCACCATTGCATCCCCCACGCTGAATTGAACCCGATGAAACAGCGAAGCGTTATTCGCGGCAATGCCGGCCAGGACGGTTGTACGATTGGAACCCATGCAGAGAGAGGAAAGCAGAATATGAAATCCATTCCAGCCACGAAATCTCCCTATCTCTTCAGCCAACGATCGAGGAACTCAAAGGTCCCCTTCCCGTTGATCTTGTGCGGACCAACGAACCACTCGATCTCGGCGCGCTCACCAATCCCCAATTTGGCAGCATATAAATGCCGCACTTTGGCAAACTCAAGTGCCACCCGCTCGTCGGGAGCGACGCCATCGAAGTGACCCCGCTCAACCATAAACGGTCGGGGAGCAATTAAGGCCGCCATTTCCGCGTAATTAAAAGTGCTGCCGAGATCGAATTCAAAGATCTCATACTCGCCTTTATTCGAGTAACTATACGGACTCCGCGTCGAGGCATTCTTCCAAACCCAGTCGTTAAAGTCCGCGCTGCAGATCGAGAGACAATAGTTATCCACCAGTGGCGGAATGCGCATCGCCGACTTGCCACCATAGGAGAGGCCGTAAAATCCAATTCGTTTCTCATCCACAAAGTCCAGGCCACCCAACCAATCGGTAATCTGCTGGTGCTGCGGAACCATCAATGAGAAGAGCGTGCGACCAATGGAGTTGGCTTTGAACTGAAGCGTGCGAAACCGATCCTTAAAAATGTAGAGGTTTTGTGGAGCGAAGGTCACGTAACCACGCTCCGCTAACTTGGTGGCAAAGGCTTCATAGTAGTTCGCATCCTTCTCCCCAATCGTCGACTGCGGCCGCCCTTCCAACCCGTGCTGACACACCACACAAGGACGGGATTCACCGGCCTTGAGATCTCTGGGGACAATGAGAATTCCATACGCGAAGAAACTCCCATCCTCGAAGACATCCAACACGACCTCATAGCCTCGCACCTTATCGTTGATCTGGATTTCCCGACTTCGAGGATTCGCCGGAAGCAATTTTTCGTCGAATCGCCCGATCACTTTCGCGGCGAAATAATCGCGATAGAATTTCTGCGATTCCTGAAAGGCCTCCATGGAATTCGTCTTCAATTTCCCCATGAAATTCTTCCGCACATAGGGACTCTCCACCAACAACTGTTGGTTGTGCCGATCAAGTTCGTGCAACTGACGCGCATGACGAGCGTCCTGATTAATCTCTCGAAGAATTTTCAGTGACGACACTTCCCCTTCTTCCGATTCTCCTTTGGAAAGAAGGCGTCCCGGTTTCCCACGGGTCGCTCCAGCTTGAATCACAATCGACGGCCCGGGTCGTTTTTCGAGCAACTTCAGCCCTCTCGGAGCAATCATTCTTTCCAGAGCACCTCGATCGTAATCCTTGAGAAGTCCAAAGACATTTCGCTCCGCCGGCTCTTCCCACAAGCCAGCGCCCGGACCGGAATACCCGCTCACCGTCACTTTCGGAATCCGCTCGTCAAGCGCCGCCGCGAAAAGCGCCAGCATTCCACCTTCCCCATGTCCATCCACGCCAGCCAGATCGTCACCCAGTCGATCCACCAAAGCCAACACCTTCTGAATCTCGTATCCAATGACATGACGGCCCAACTCAAAAGCCGGACGATAGATAAACTCCCGGTTCGAAATCTTTTGCGGCCCCAACTTTCGATTGATCAAGACCGGTATATAGACGTTGAAACCTTTCGATGCATACTGAAAGGCCGCCTGGCATTTCTCCGGCGATTGATCCGCATCGGGAATCACAATCATCGTTCTAGTGGCCGTCGGTGACTGCAGCCACAGCCCCTCCCCATGCACGTCACCAAAGGCCTGCCACCGAACTTCGTGAACTGAATAGCCCTTTCCTTCAGCCACCTTGCCCAAATCTTCGAAGCGCGAATCCGCCCCAACGCGCTGATCCACCACGCCCAGAATCCGTGCCAGCTCCGCCCTATCTGGCTTCTCCGCCTTCTTGGCGACCATCGTTTGCTCGATTTTCTTCAGTAAAAAGGCATCAGCCGAATCAACCAAACGAGAAGCAATGTCTCCTTCCCAATCGAGAGGCTTCGTCCCCGCCAAAGGCTCGGCCCATGCAATTTGTGCTAAAAGAAACGCAAGGAAGGGATAGGCGTATTTCAACATGTCTTCCACCCTAGGGGAAAAATCACATCGGTGCAATCCGGCGACTCCCAACGTCCGTGGTTTTCATGACGTGATCGTTGAAGCTTTCGAGGATAAGCTCGTTCTTGATCTCTTCATAAGCGGGATCCTCCCACAGGTTGTCGAACTCGTGAGGGTCATTCTCCAGGTCGAAAAGTTCACCGAGATTGTCTCGGTGATAAACGGAAAGCTTGTATCGCCGGGTCCGATACATCGTGGCGAAGGAAGCATTGCCATTGCAGAACTTCTTATCGAGCGCATCGAAGTACTCGGAACGAATGCTGTCGCGATGATGACCTGCCTCGCTCTCTCCGGAGAGGATCGATCGCAAGGTATCGCCTTGAAAATACTCCGGGCGCTCGACTCCGGCGAAATCAAGAATCGTCGCACTCATATCGAGTAATTCAACGAGAGCCTCACTCTGTAGCCCGCTTTCAATGCTGCCGGGACAATTGAAGATCAAGGGCACCCGAACGAGACCGTCGTAGAAGCGGCAGCCTTTGTACAATAAGCCGTGATCTCCCAGGGATTCCCCATGGTCGCTCGTGAAGATAATCACGGTGTTCTCACGCTGGCCGGTTTTGTCGAGACGCTGAATGATGCGCGCCAGTTGGTCGTCGATGAGGGCAATCATCGCGTAATAAAGCGCCTGAATCTTCTTGGCCCCGCGATCCTCCGGAGACTGGGCTTCGGTTTGAAAATCAACCGGCCCTAGCTTCGCCTGCGATTCGTAATCAGACTCCCGGAAGTGCGGTCCGGGCATTGATTCAGCGTCGAACTTATCGGCGTATCTCTTCGGCGGAATGAACGGAGGGTGCGGATCGTAAGGGTTGATGTTGAGCATCCATGGCTTATCGATATCCGACGCCTCATCAAGGAACTCCAATGCTCGCTCGGTGGCCCAGGTTGTCTGATGAAACTCCGCGCTGACATTGTCCTCGCCCTCGCGCATCGCGGTGAGATCACCACCCTTTTCCTTCACCCAATCAGCATAGTCGTGACCTTCTTCCCAATCGTCCCGGGGAGCGTGACTGAATTTCCAAAAGGAAAAGCCATCGTCGAGCCGCGGCTCGGTTCGCAGGCCCGAACTCTGCAGGTGAAATTTCCCAATCAGCCCGCAGTGATATCCTGCTTCAGCGACCAGCTTGCTGACCAGCGGAGGATGCCCTTCGAATGTGTCATTGCCATTGCGCGTATTGTGCGCCCGCGTCGGATAGAGCCCGGTCATGAAACTCGTACGACTTGGTGTGCAGATCGGGCTTTGACAATAGGCATGGGTGAAAGCCGTGCCGCCTTCCACGAGCGCGTCAATCGCCGGGGTTTTGACATGCGGGTTGCCTAGGGCCCCGATGGTGTCAAAGCGTTGCTGGTCGGTGCAGTACCAGAGAATGTTGGGTGGTCGTTTTTTAGTCATTCGGCTTCGGGAGAAATGGCACGACGCTGACGCAGCAACCAGAATAAAAGAAGTCCCGCGACGACAAGGAAGCCCAGCGACATGGGACGGGTAAACAGGGGAGCCCAGCCTCCCCCCGAACTCATCAGAGCGGCGACCATTGAATCCTCACCCAGCGGCGTGAGAACGAACCCGATCACAAAAGGCGCCAACGGAATTCGCCAGCGCTCAAGAAGGCATCCGGCAATCCCGAAACCGATCATCACCCAGACATCGAAAAAGCGATTCGCCAGGGAATACGACCCCAGCACACAAAAGGCTGCCACGATAGGAATGAGGATATGATGTTTGATCCGCGCCAGCTTGGAAATCCAGCGGGCGCTCATGAGCATGAGGATCACCATGGCGATATTTGCCCACAGGTAGGATGAGATGATCGTCCCGACGATTTTCGGCTCATTGGCAAAAAGCATCGGCCCGGGCTGCAAACCATGAATGACAAAAGCGCCCAGTAAAATGGCATCGATCACACTTCCCGGAATCCCGAGTGCAATCAGCGGCACCAGCGCTCCACCCACTGTGGCGTTGTTGGCCGACTCGGATGCCACCACGCCTTCCTCGCAACCGGTTCCGAATTTCTCCGGAGTTTTAGAGGTCGCACGTGAAGTCGAATAAGCGATCAGCGACCCGATGTTAGCTCCGATCCCCGGGAGAATTCCTACGCCCGTTCCAATCGTCGACGAACGCAAGAGGTTGAGCCAATGGGTTTTCCACTCGCGTAATTTAATGACAATTCGCCCCTCTACCTTTCCTTGCTCCGAAGCACTCTGCGGCGGTGTGGCAATGACGCGACTCAGGGCAAAGAGACCAATAAGGACGGGTAACAATTTGAAGCCATCGTCCATCGCGCTGAAGCCAAAGGTCAGTCTCAACTCCCCGCTCCCGGGAGCTGTCCCAGGCAAGGCGCAGAGAATTCCCAGCGCACACGAGAGCGCACCGCGAGTGAGCGACCTTCCGCTGACGCCAACCACCAAGACTAACGACATCAGAACCAGCGCGAAGAATTCCCACGGCCCAAGCACCGTCGATAATTCCGCGATTGGTTTCGCCACCAGCGCGAGCACGATCCACGAAAGAATCCCGCCAATGAATGACGCCCCAATCCCCAGCCCGAGCGCGCGGCCGGCTCTCCCGGATTGCGCCATCGGGTAACCATCGAGCGTTGTGATGATCGACGCCGGAGTTCCCGGCATGCGCAGAAGAGTCGCCGTGATCAAACCTCCGCTCACCGAGCCGACATACATTGCCACTAGAAAAGCCAGCGCACTCTGCCCGTCCATGCCGAAGGTCAGCGGGAGCGAAAGCGAAATCAACATCGCTCCGGTTAGTCCCGGAATGGCACCCACGGTGATCCCAAGCGCCGTTCCAAGCAGAACAAGAAAGACGAGGCTTGGTGATGAGAGGACTTCTAAAATCATCGGCTACGGGAGATCGATCACGAGGACCTTGGTGAAGATGAAAAAGCATGCGCAAGCCAGAACCATCCCAAGCACCGCCACGGTCGCGATTGATCGCTTGGAACGCGCCCCGCCCATAAAAGCGAGAGCTGGAATGAAGGCCATCGTCGCGAAGACGTAAGACACTCCGGCGACTTGCATCGAAATCACATAGAGTGTGAGAACGAGACAACTCAGAGCGCCGTGTTGCCAAACGACCGGCGTGTTAACCGAACTGACTCTTCCCTTAAACCAACGAAATGCAATCACCCCACCCAAGACCACGACAATGACCAGCATCGGCATAACCGGATCGGGCAATCCTTCGTAGCTCACGAGTGCGATGTCCTGGAATTCGCCCTCCCGTTCTGCGAGGTGTTTTCCCAATGCCGCGCCCCGCAAAAAGAGCGGCTCGGTCTTGGTTTCGGCGAGCTTGCCGCGCAGGTAATCTGTCTTCATCGCCGCCTCCAGCACATCGGCTATTTTTTCCACTGCCGCATCCGGAGTCGATTTCGGAGCCCACCAATAATGCACGTGCGGCATTACCACCTCGTAACCCAATTCACGCGCGGTCGGCACTTCGGGTAATTCCGGATGACGTTCTGCCGCCAGGTAAGCCACCGCTCGAACTCCGCTTTCTTCGAAACCCATATACTCCGGGAGCGAAAACGGCGTGACATCAACATGCTCGCCCACGAGATCGTTGCGACGTTTTGCACCACCACCACTGGCGACCATGCGAAACCTCACTTCACCTCCGGCCTTCTCCAGGCGACGACCGGCAAAATGCGTCGGCGTTCCCTGCGCCATCCCAAACAAAATGGCATCGGGCTTTTCCGCCGCCGCTTCGAGAACATCGCGCAGATTCTCAAACGGCGAATCCTCCCGCACGCAGATGACCAGGTTCGACATCGCAGTCCCCGCGATGGGACGAAAGGCCTCGGGGCCATAGGAAACCCGGCCCGCGTATTTTGAAGTCAGAATTCCCTCGTGAAGATTGAGAATGGTATAACCATCGGGTGCGGTATCGCGGACTCGCCGACTCCCGATCGTCCCGCCGGCTCCCGGAACATTGAGAATTACCAAGGGCTCCGGCAGCAATTCGTGATCGCGAATTGTCTTCTGCATGATGCGTGCAAAGGTATCGCTATCCCCGCCCGGCCCGAAGGGCACCACCACCTTGATCGGCTTGCGCGGAAATACTTCCTCACTGACCTCCCGACCATCATCACACGAGGTCAACACCAACGCAATTGCGACAATGGAAAATACTGATTTGAGGAGCCGCATCTATTTCAGAAACAGTGGTGAAAACGTGATGCCTCTCATCATAGAGATTCCATCTGGAATGCCGAACCAAAAAGGAATCACCCAAGATTCATCCAAAGAAATAAAATTTCGTGATTGCTCCACTGCTTAAGCCTACCTGAATCTTCGGGCAGAGTGAGCGACCCCGAAAGCACGCCAATGCAGAGCCGATTCTTTGACAAGAGTCTGGTCACGAATTTCATTGCGATCCTCCTGACAGTTGTTGGCTACTTTCTAGAAGCCCCCTATCGCCAGCCCGTCCTGAGCATCGGGCTCTTCGCCTTTTCGGGAGCCCTGACGAACTGGCTCGCCATTCACATGCTTTTTGAAAAGGTTCCTGGCTTCTATGGCTCCGGTGTCATTCCCGCGCGCTTCGAGGACTTTAAAAAGGGGATTCACCAACTCATCATGCGGCAGTTTTTCACGAAGGAAAACGTGGCGCGATTCTTCGAAAGCGGTAATGGAACGGAAGATTCTAAAATTGATCTGACCCCCTTAATCGATTCGGTGGATCTCGAACCCACCTTCGAAGCGCTGAAAACGGCTGTCATGGAATCAAAGTTCGGCGCAACTCTCGCCATGTTTGGCGGAGCTGCCGCCCTGGATCCCATCAAGCCCGACTTCGTCGACAAAATGCGAACGGCGGTAAAAGAGATTGTCTCGGCCGAAGATTTTCAGAAAAAGCTCCCTGCTCTGATGACCGGAGTCGGCGATCATTCTCATCTCCTCGACCGGGTCAACGTGATCGTCGAGAAACGACTCGAAGAGCTTACCCCTCAGTTGGTCAAAGAAATCATCCAGCAAATGATCCGCCAACACCTCGGCTGGCTCGTCGTCTGGGGCGGAGTCTGCGGAGGATTGATTGGTTTGGGAGCGAGCTTTTTGTAAAGTGCCATCAGGAAACTCAAGCTCCTCCTCTAAGGGTCCTGCTCCAAAATGAGCAGGCCGAAGCAAGGAAAATGGTCGCCATCCCAACGCGGATGTGACAGCTCTATCGGCAGAATTGAAACAGCTTATGAAAACGACCAAAATCACCTCTCTTCTTGCCACCTTGTGCCTCGGAATGACTCATCTCGCGATGGCTCAAGACACCCTGCCCGATCCCGACGGCAAGCCTGCCGACATGAGCAAGCCGGTTAAAGTCTACATCCTCATGGGACAATCCAACATGCTCGGCTTCGGCAAGGTTGCCGGAGACAAAGACGGCACACTCGAAAATGCCGTCAAAAAGGAAAACCTCTACCCCTTCCTCGCCGATGACCAGGGCAACTGGATTGAGCGGCAGGACGTCCGCAATGTCTTCACGATGGGAAGCGGCGGCCCCGGTGGCGGCGTTAAGAAAAGCGGATGGCTCAACATCAGCGGGGGCAAGATTGGTCCGGAAATCGGTATCGGCCATCACATGGGTAACCTCCACAGCGAACCCGTTCTCATTCTCAAAAGCTGCATCGGCAACCGCAGTCTCGGATGGGATATTCTCGCTCCCGGAAGTCCTTCCTATGAATACGAAGAGACCGACAAGAAAGGCAACAAGAAGACCATGATCTACGCCGGATACGGAGAATCCCCGTTGAAGTGGGAAAAAGGCACCGAGCCCAAGCCCATCGGCTGGAAGGCCGGTGTGCAATATGACGGCGACATTGACCGCGCAAAGAAAGTCCTCGCCGATCTCGAGAAACACTACCCCGGCGGGAAGGGATATGAAGTTGCCGGATTCTTCTGGTGGCAAGGCGACAAGGATCGCTACAACGAGGGACACGCCGCGATGTATGAAAAAAATCTCGGCAGCCTCCTGAAAGCCCTCCGAAAGGAATTCAATGCCCCAAAAGCCAAGATGGTCGTCGCCACCCTCGGTCAAACCGACAAGGATAATACCAAGGGCAATGAGAAGCTCATCATCGACGGCATGTTCGCCTTCGCCGCAGCCCACAAAGGAGAAGCTGCCACCGTCTACACTCACCCCCTTTCCCAAGGCGGAGCCTCAAACAGCCACTACGGCGGCAATGCCAAGACCTACATGAACGTCGGCCTCGCCATGGGCCAGGCCATGGTTGATCTCCTCAAAAAATAGGGATCCCCGGCCACCCGGTGGCCCCAGAGCGGCAAGCGATACCACTCTCGCAGCAAAAAGTCGGGGAGAATGAACCTCCCCGACTTTTTTGGGCTTCATCTCTCGGGAATCGGCTCCCTGGGGGCAAGATCCCACCATCCCTGAAGTTTCGACTCCCCACCGGCCCAATCTGGTTGTAGCAATACGTGCAGACACTTACACATGCTCAACGAACAGGAAATTCGCGAATTGGTGGCAGCTCATGGAGCAGCCGTGAACGAGGGACGTCCCATCAGACAATTGATCGAAGACGGCGACCTTCCACGGCTGCAAGGCTGCACGGTTCTGGAGGGCAAAGTGTCCGATTCCGTCTTCGGCGATGCCTTGAAAACACCCGCCGGCAAATCGATCCGCCTGATGTTCCGGAACAACCGGATCTCCACCCACGATGTCAACCGGGGCGCCATTCCCTTCAAGGATCAGGTCCTCGCCTTCAATCATGACCACATGCTTCAACTCGTGAAGCATATCCTTGGCTCGTCTCAATTTGAGGTGGACGGTTTGATTCCCAGCTCGACGGTCATTCCTGCGGAAAATCTTAGTCTGGTGAAACTGGAAAACGTCCTTCGCCTCTACATGGCGGAGAGCTCCACCTCCACCTCGCTCTACCAACACTGGCTGGCTGCGAGAGAGGCTGGCCAGGACTTGTTGAATTACGCCGGGCACGAACTAAAAATCGCCGAACTCGAACCCAACGGGCGCCTTCCTTATCTCATGGATACACCGAGTACGAAGGAAGCCGTCGATCGCACCATCGATGCCGACTTCCTCGTCGAGAACGGTATTTGCACCGAAGAGCAATACGCCCAGATTCGCAACTCCTCCCTGATGGCCTTCGGCATCGTTTCTCAAAACCTCGCTCAAAGAGGAATGATCCTCGTCGACACCAAGACCGAGCACGGCATTAATGCTGAGGGCAAAATTGTCGCGGCAGACGAACTTTATACCATGGATTCGTCCCGCTTCTGGGCTCTCAACGAAGACGGAAACGTCCAGACCCGCGATGGCAAGCCGGTTTCCTTTTCCAAGGAATTCGCCCGCGGCATGGTGAAGGAACAAGGGCAGCAGTTCTCCGACGAACAAGCTGCCGAGATCGCCGTGCGCTACATTCAGGGGCTACAACACCTCACCGGCGAACCCTTTACTCCGGACTTGCGACCACGTGATCAGCGGATTGTCGAATCGACAAATCTAATTCTAGACGCGCTGCTTTAAGCTCGGAGCCCTTTCACTTGTTTTCTCCACGAATTGAGAAAACCCTGAAACTCCAGCACATCGATTTCATCGGATTCATGATTGGAAGCTGTTCCTGATTTGTGTCAGAGTTGATTGATGCAAAAACAGGTTACTTCCTTCCTTGCTATCGCCTGCTCTGTTTTTACGAATGCCCGATCACAACCCAACATTGTTTTCATCATCGCCGACGATCTTGGCTGGGCTGATGTGGAATTTCACGGCGGGAATACTCCGACTCCCAACTTGAATCAACTTCTGGCCGAGGGCGTCGAATTGAGGCAACACTACGTCGCTCCGGTTTGCAGTCCGACCCGGGCGGGATTTCTTACAGGGCGGTATTGGAGTCGTTTTGGGATCACCACTCCAATCAACAATCAGGGCCTCCCCTTCGATACGATGACCGTTGCGAAAGTGCTCAGCAAGGCAGGCTACTCCACCGCCTTGATCGGAAAATGGCATCTCGGGTCAAAACCGGAATGGGGGCCCAATCACTTTGGCTTCGAGCACAGCTATGGCTCACTGGCGGGTGGAATCGCGCCCTACAACCATCGCTATAAAAAAGGGCCTTACTCGGTTACCTGGCACCGGAATCACAGATTGATTGAGGAAGAAGGCCACGTTACCGACCTGTTGACAAATGAAGCGGTGAAGTGGATCGGCAACAAAAAATCCTCGGACAATCCAAGGCCCTTTTTTCTCTACATTCCTTATACCGCCGTTCACCTGCCGATCCGTGAGCCGGAGGAATGGCTGAAGAAAGTCCCGGAAAATATCACAGGCGACGTTGCCCGGCAATATTCCGCCTGTATCATGCACTTCGATGCTGCGGTTGGTCGGATCGTAAAGGCCATTGATGATGCCGGACAAAAAGAAAACACCCTCATCGTTTTCACCAGCGACAACGGTGGCTCCACAGCCCAAAATAACGATACCAAATACCCCGACGACAAGTGCCCGAACGGCCGGCTCACCGGAAACAACCTCCCGCTCCGGGGACAAAAGGGCTCACTCTACGAAGGAGGGATTCGGGTTCCGACCATTGCCCGATGGACCAACAAGCTACAGCCTGGCTCTGGGTTCGACACGCCGGCTTGCATCATCGATTGGATGCCAACCTTCTGCGCACTTGCGGAAGCCCGGACAACACCGGGTCAGCTCAAATGGGACGGCTTGAATCTATGGCCCGCACTCAATGGAAAACCATTGGTCCAGCGACATCTTCACCTCACCGGTCCCGGAGGAAAGCGATGGGCTCTGCGGGATGGCGACTGGAAACTTATTTTCACCCGAACCAAAAACCGCAACAAAGCAAAGATCGAGCTCTTCAATATCTCCGTGGATCCCAATGAAAAAAATGATCTCGCAGAAAAGAATCCGGAGAAGACTGCCGAGCTTCAGGCGAAACTCGACGAACAGCGGAAGCTGGATCTCTCATCACGGGGTGGCTTGTAAAATCGCACAGCGAGAGAGATTCCCGACCTAGCTTTGCGTCGCCTCTTTCTTGAAAAAGGTCTCCATACGCACTTGAAGATCTTCGTAAAATTTCACCTTCATTTTCTCGATCATGGCGAGTTTCTCCGGACCTGCTTCAGCATTCGCCTCTTCCTCAAGGCGCATTTTCTCGGCGAAAGAACGCTCCATGGCGGTGAGTGAGTCGAGGAACTGACGGGCGGCTTGGGAGTGTTCAACACCGTCGACCAGCGCATCCTCCAGATATTTATTCCTGGTCACTGAAATGGCATTACCATCAGGGAGTTTTTCCTTGTAGCGACCCTTGTGGGTCTTGAATTCATTGTGCTCGGTATCAAAGGTAAGTTCGTCACGATCCACGAGGGTGTCATAAGGTCCCGGCTTGGTGAAAAACTTCACCACCAGAGGGATCGTATCGACCAGCATGAAGAGCGCGGTGAGAATGACATAAGTGTAGAACGCAAATTCCCCTCCTTCCGCACCAGCTTCAAACAAGTGATGCAAGGCGAGGGTCTGGGTGAGAATGTCGCGGCGGGGTTCATTCTTAATTTCAGAAAGGCGTTCACGTTCCTCTTTACCCACTGAGGCCAACTCCTCCTTGGCGAGGCCTTGTTCGGCGAGCAGTGAATCAATCTGTAGCTTGATCGTTTCGCGCAGCGCATTCTGCTGGCTTACAAAAGCTCCCGCCTGGTCTTCTTCGACCTGTCGCTTCAACGCCAACACCCGCTCCTCTTCCGCCCGATTGGCATCTTCGATTTCGGCAAGCTTTCCTTCATAGGCCTCGATCGCGCTCGCTTCGGCAGTCCGGGCCTGCGTTTGAAGCATCGCTTTCTCTCCACTGAGATGCTCCAGCAATCCCCCGAGCCGCTGCGACTCGGCCCGACGCGGTTCGAGTTGATCCGATTTGATGGACCTTGCACGAGGCCCTTCTCCGACCAGGCCGGAGCGCTGGCCGTTGAGTTCGCGCTCAAACTCGGCCTGCCAATACGAGAGTTCGGTCTGGAGTTTGGTATACTGGGGCGAGAGTTCATCGAACTGCTGCTGAACAATAACAAGACGATCATTGAAGGGTGCAGTCGCCTCCGCGATCGCGGCATCGAATTCCGTTTGCTGTGCTGCAGTCAGGCCGGGGATGGCTTCATCAACAGTAGTGGGATCCTGAATGATGAAGCGGGCCTGAAAACTTTCGGTCCACTTTTCCCGCTGAACTGCGACGGCATTATCGAGACGGGTGATCTCGGTTCTCACTCCCGTCTTGGTTTCGCTGAACTCGGCCCGCACTACTTCGATTTCGGCAGCGCGGTCCTCCTCAATCACCGAGCTGATAGTGTCGCTGAAAAGAAGCAGAACCAGAGGGTGAGCAATTGTCAGGCCCATGAGAATGGCCACACACAATCGGAGGGAAAACTGAGAGAGCTTGCGGGTCCAGGAAAGGAACGGGCGATAGCCGGCCAAGAGCGCCCGGTCGATGGTTAGGATGATGAACGCCCAAACCAAGGCCACCGGAAAAATCACCTCGGCGCGGTCGGTAATCGTCGAAAGCGCATAGGAACAGGCAATGAAGGCGAAAGCGCAGGGAACCAAGACCGTGGCTCCGAACGCGACGTATTTCCGCTGCTCCCAGTTGGGACATTGCTCGAGAGCTTGGGCGCCCGCTCCAGACAGCCAAAAGAAGATGTGTTTGATAGAATGGAACATGAGGAGAAAGACTAAGAGTAAGCTACTGAACCTTAGTGGCCTTTTTATCACCCCTCTTCTATCTCCTCGATAAAATTTCCCGCCTGGCGCGAAAACTGCGGGCCTTCACACTTGAGTCTTGCTTTCGTTCCGCCCGCGCAGGCATCCTCACCCTCCTCCTAAACCCCTCCCCATTCTCCCATGAAGATCCCAAGACTTCCCATTTGCCTCGCTGTCGTCCTGCAAACGACCTCCCACGCCGGCGTCAATCTCCTCACCAACCCGTCCGCTCAAGGAGGCGCCACCACAGGATGGTCCGTGGTCAATGGCGGCAACGGCTGGACCACCCGCACTGACTCGGTCGATGCAGATGGGGCAAGTTTCCTGACCTCCTACGACTGGTGCACCCGGTCACAAACGATTGATCTCCTCGCCAAAGGCTACACTCCGGAATTCCTCGACTCCTCTCCGCCGATCCTCGTCAGGGAATATTTCAAAGGGGTAAACAACGTCTCCGATTTCTATTTTCTCCGGGTCGAGCTTCGTGATGAAAATGGCATCGTCCTGCAATCCTGGGAAGCGGGCAACCAAACCACCCCTCTCACCGCCACGGGAGTCTGGGAACTTCAGGAACACATCTTCGAAAACTATCCGGCCGGCGTGCGCGAAATCTTCTGGCAGGACGGAGGAGATGACGCCGAATATTGGGCCGGGCATTACGGCACTCTTCTGGATGGTGCCGAGCTTACTTTCAATGACCCGGCCCCGACCGACCTCCACCTGACCCCCGGAACCTATCCGCTCAATGCGCCCGGCGGCGGAATCAGTGGCATCCTCAACACCGACGACAACCCCGATGCCTCCCACACCTACGACCTCGTCGGAAACACAATCGTCGAGACGCTTGTCCCTCTCCAGTCCACTTGGAGTTTTCTCGATGACGGATCGGACCAGGGAACGGCCTGGAGGCAGCCCATCTTTGACGATAGCACCTGGGCATCCGGCTCCGCCGAATTAGGCTACGGGGAAGGAGATGAACTCAGCACCATTACCGGGCAGGGAACCCATTTCACGAACTACTTTCGCCACCGCTTCATCCTTGATGCCGGTGAGCTTGCCGATATTTCCGGGCTCTCTCTCAGACTAAAGCGTGACGATGGCGCGGTGGTCTATCTTAACGGCAACGAAATTGTCCGCGAGAATCTGCCCGGCGGCGTCATCGCCTTCAACACGCCTGCCTCCTCGGCGCCGGACGACGGCCAACTGTTTCACACCTTCAACATCGACTCCAACCAGCTCGTCGAGGGAGAGAACGTCCTCGCTGTTGAAATCCATCAAGTTCTTCTGACCAGCAGTGATGCCAGCTTCGATCTCGAATTGACCGCCGAAACCGTCGCCGACGAGTTCGACAACGCCCTCTTCACTATTTCCGGAGATCAACTGCTGTTCGCCCAATCAGGCCCTTCAGTCCCTGTTGCTCTCGGCAACTCGTGGACTGTCAACATCCAGTCGAGTGACGATGGCGGAAGCTCCCTCACCAAGAAATTCACCATCACCGCAGTCGCTGATTCCTTCCTGCCACCCACCTCAATCACCGTCACCCCTGCGCGCGTCAGCGACGGACGATCCGAAGGCTCGTTAGTTGGCGAGCTTACAGCCACCGATACTGATACCGGAGATCTCCACCTCTTTGAACTCGTAAGCGGAGCCGGAGATAACGACAATGCTCTCTTCGAAGTGCTGGGAACCCGCCTCGTGACCAGAGCGGTGCTGGATGCCTCGCTCCAAACTTCCGCCACGGTGCGCGTCCGCGCCACTGATCGCTCCGGCTTCACCATCGAGTCCCCCCTCACCATTACTATTGTCGAATTCAACAATCCCCCAACCGATCTTACCCTCAGTGGCCTCAGCCTCACTCTCAACAGCAACGACCCGGCTGGTACTCTGCTTGGCACCCTCGCAACCGAGGACCTTGATATTGGCGAGACACACCTCTATTCCATCTCTTCGGTCCAAACCCAGGCAGAGCTTCTCAGCTTCGGCAACGAGTGGCGCTTCCTCGATGACAACAGCGACCCAGGGAGTCTTTGGAAGAGCGTGGCCTTCAATGATTCCCTCTGGAAATCAGGCAATGGCAGCTTCGGTTACGGTGATTCCCAAACGACCCTGGTCGACTCCGGACCCGATTCCGCCAACAGGCATATCACTACCTATTTCCGCCGGCCTGTCCAAGTTACCAACCCCGGAACTTACGAAGGCTATCGTCTCCTGGTCCAACGAGACGATGGTATCGCCGTCTACCTCAACGGAACCGAAGTAGGAAAAGACAACCTTCCCGAAGTTTTCGACGCTTCCACCCTTGCCACCGCTACGGTCAGTGATGACGATGAAACAACCCCCGTCATCTTCAACGTCGCCCCTGAAGATCTCATTGCGGGCAACAACCTTCTGGCTGCGGAAGTCCACCAAGTGTCTCCCGGCAGCAGTGACCTCAATTTCGACCTCTCCTTCGTCGGGCTGATCGACGCATTCTCCAAGCAGTATTTCGAAATCGTCAATGGTAACGAAATTCGGACGACCGCGGCCTTCGCCAATGACAACAAATTATCCGGAAGCTCTCTTGGTCTCACCATCAGAACAACCGATCCCGCCGGAGACTTTTTTGAACGAACTTTCACCGTCGAGGTCATCTCCGACAATCCGCTTGACTCTGACAATGACCAACTACCCGACGCTTGGGAGCTGACCCACTTTGCCAGCCTGACCACTCAGGGGGGAAGTAGTGACTCCGATACTGACGGCTCCAACAATTACGAAGAGTTCCTCTTCGATACTCTTCCCAATGATCCCAATTCCAAACTAGATCTTCAAATGATCGAGGGAACGGACAGATTCACGATTCAATGGTTTTCCAGCAGCAACCGGTCCTACCGACTTCAATCGAGCACCGATCTCGAGACAGCCTCATGGATCGACAGCCCAAGAGGGCTACGTGTCGGAACAGACGCACTCATGATCGAGACCCTGTTGAATAATGGTCTTCCGAGGCGTTTCTTCCGCGTCCTCGTGGAAACTCCGTGATTTAACTACTCTTTATCACCTCTTCGCTTCTGCCGCTTTAAGCGTATCTGGAGACAGCTTGGCTTCCTCCATCCACAGACTGACGTGGCCATTTGGAGGCACTTCCTTGCCCCGAAAATCAGGGTGTGGGCCGTGGTAGTGAGTGACATTCCGGAAGTGGGTGTAGCGCAGGAAATTGATCACCGCGATGGTCACCTTGCCTCCCTGGAATTCAGGCAGGATGTCATCGAAAACATACCCTCCACGGATTCCGGAGTAGCGGTAGAAGCCACCGTTGGCCTGGGTTAAGAGTTTTCCGTTCACATAGATCGCAAACCCCTCACCGGAGCGATCACAACCTGCCCCACCCAAGATCAGGCGATAAGCATGCCCTTTCTTCATCGCCGGAACGTCGAAAGTCTGGCGCATCAAAAGCACTTCTTTTTCCCAAAGCGTGGCAGGCATTTCAGAGCAACCACAATGTGATCCATTGCAAGTGGGACGCCGTCGGTCGAGCTTATCCCCCATTCTTCCAAAGGGAGCCTGGCCTGTTTTCCAGCCGGCCTGAGTCGAATCAAAGTCAGCCGCGAACCAATTCTCCATGCCTTTCGGAAAAGTGATCTTGCGATAACGATCGCTTTTCCCCGCTTCCTGTTTTTCGGGAGGATCAAAGCTGAAGTATGACCAGCTCGCCTTGCGCATTTCCGGACCGAAGGTTTTCCACCCATATTCCGAAACTCCCGCCATATCGTAGTAGTCAATCAAGGTGTCGAGATCGCTGCGAATATCGGACGGCAGTTTCTTCGGCTTCTCACCGAGAACAATCCCCTGCAGATTACTCCGGCTGTTCTCTGCAAAGGCGGTCTCCAAAAACGCCGGAACCATTTCCTCCATGATAATCGGCTTAAGCGCTGAGCCCATCTCACGGTAATACTCGGGAGGATAATGCGGACCTTTCTTGTTGAAATTCCCGGTCACTTCATCGGAGAAGATCTTCTTCACATCCGGATGGTGTTCCACCTGGGTCTCGACCGACAGCTTCTCCGCCTTGCCTCCGTGCAACTCAACCATCGCGCGTCCGAGAGCATCTCCGATGAGAACATAAGTCTCAGCATTGTGATTGTAATGGTAACCCGTATTGGTGGGCGACTCTCCGCGCGAGCGCCAAAAGCGGCGCGTGTCGACGCTCGCCACATTTCCCGCAAATTCAGGATGCTGCTTCTGATCACCAACCGCCATCTGGGCCTCCCAGGTCATCAAGTGCCCCGAATCCATATCCATTCCGCCAAATCCCACCGTGGCGACAACCGCCGGCATCATTGGTGTCTTGAATTCTTTCCGCACGTCCTTGATCAAGTTGACCAGGTGCCTCTCGTATTCCTTCTTGGGCACGCCCTTGTCCTTGTGCCCCTGGAACCAAACGAAGCCGGAAATCTCGTAGCCCTGCCCTTTATAATTCGGCACGACCTTATCGATGCTTTTGAGCGTTCTGTGAACTCCTTCGATCATCGCGTTGTATTCAAAACCACAATACTTGTTGCTCTTCTCTTCCTCGGTCTTGCCACTGGAAGGCGGACGAAAATCGAAGCTCAAGGCGCGGTTCCCCATCGACGACTCGATCAGTAAGACCGGTTCGTCGTGATAAGTCCCCATGACATAGCCAAAGGGAACTTCCGGGCCGATGAATTTACCGTTGGAAGTCGTGGTGAGCGGCCCGCCGCTGCCGCCTTCCTCTTTGGAAACTCGGGTCTCCCAGTAAGTCACGTCATTACGAACGGTCCACTTCCCTTCCTCATCAGCAAACCAGGAATACTTACCTTCCTGGTTCAGGGTAGCGAGATCGCCCTTGCCCTTCAGGTCGATGTGCTTAAGCCACAAAGCCGCCGAGCCACCTTTCAGATAAGTAATCGTCATCGGATAGCGCTTTCCCTGCTCTAGAGCGACCGGAGTAATCACCGCGTCCTTCCCCAGATCCCGACGATAAACCTCTTTGCCATCAAGAGAGGCGATTGCATAAGTCGAACTTTCAAATCCCGCGTGGATTTCGTGGATCCCGCTCATGGGCACATCAATGAAGGCCTTGGCCACCACGGTGTGAGGCCCTTCAATAGTTGGCAACTGGGCCTCCACCGAGCCCAGAGCGACGGTCGTTCTCTTGATTGGTTTAAGGGTATCATAGGTTGTGCCTGCCTTGTAAGCTCCCGGATAGATCCCAATCTTGGCTCCCGCAGGGGCTCCTTTCTCAGCCGATTGATACACACCATGCTTGAGAAGCGCCGAGGGACCAACAGGCATGCGACCGACTTTGATCCCCGGATCAGCCGAAAGAAAAATGCTCGGATACACCGGCCGTGAATCCTTGAGATACCCAAAACCTACCATGTTCGACTGCCCGGCGAGAATGTAGACCTTCACCTTACCTTGCGACGGCGTGGTCAAATCTGGTCGCGGAAGATTCTCAGGCACCTCGGCAGCCATGGCCGAAGAACACCCAAAGGTAACAGCAATCTTCAACGCCCCCTTCCATACGGCTCTTGAAATCAGTCGTGAGCTTTTCATTGCGCTACTCTTGCCATCCTCCTCCCTAGGTCAACACCTCCCTTGATTTGCCTGACAAAGAAATCCTCGCCACCTAAAACCAGCCCACTATTCTTCCGAAATGAATCGGAGGGGCTTTTCAAAAATCGTAGGCGGAGCGGCTCTCGCTGGCTCAGCCCAAGGCGCGGACAAAGAGTGGGCTCCCAACTACGTCCTATCGTCAGCGATGTATGGCAACATACCTCTCGACGAAGTCCTGGTCGAGGTCGGGAAGTCTGGAAGCGAGTCCATTGACATTTGGAGAAAAGTGCATGCCACACATCGCGAGCAGATCAGCAAGATCGGTGACGAGGCCTTCCAGAAACTCCTCAAGAAATATCAAACTAAGATGTCTGTCTCCACCTGCTATCCACTCGGGCCATTCAGGCAGGACGATGAGATGCGATGGGCTAGGAAGAACGGAGGAAGGATGACCGTCTGCGGATCCGGAGGAATGGGGCCGAAAGATCCCGTCGGGAAGGAAGCGAAGAAACAGGTGAAGGCCTTCTTTGAAAAACTGAAACCACACTACAAACTCGCCGAAGAATTGGGCGTCACCATGTCCATCGAAAACCACAAGAATTCGATGCTCTCCTCGCCCGATTCGATTCGATACTTCTATGAATTGAATCCCTCCAAAAACGTCGGCGTCGCCTTTGCTCCCCATCATCTCTACGACGCCATTGGCGACATCCCCGCACTCATCAAAGAAGGTGGCGACGGGCAAATTCCCTTCATCTATTTTCAGGAACATCATCCCTCCTCAAAAAAGAAGATGTCCGAGCAAGAACAACTCAAGCAGCTCCCCGGATTTGGCAAACTCGACTATGTCCCGATCTTGCGGGCGCTCCGTGACATCGAATTCTCCGGACTCGCTGAGATCTTCGGCCATCCCGTTCCCAGGGGAATCCCCATGCTTGGTTCCGCTGCCGAAATCACCAAGGCCATCAACACCTCGAGAGCCTATCTCACCGAATGTCTCAAGAAGTCGTGAAGGTTCTCCTCCCGACATTTCTACTCTTGGTCTCGCTGCCTGCTCAAGCCGGGCCCCATGTCGTGGGCTACGAACGCTTCTACTCGCAGACTCCCTCCGCTGAAGGAGGGGCCCTTCTCTATTCCGAACTCGGCTGCGCCAATTGCCACGGCAACTCCCAGGTGGCCATTCCCCGGAAAGGACCTTCCCTCGAAAACCTCTCCAGCCGCGTTGACCGAGACTGGGTGGTCAAGTTCCTCAAAGATCCCAACGCCGGTGGCGAAAGATCGACCATGCCCCACATGATGCATGGTCTCGCTCCCCCGGAGATCGATGCCATCACGACTTACCTCGGCACGCTTGGAAAGGGACTCAACTTTAAAAAATCCCGTCACGCGAACGCCGAACGAGGCAGCGCTTTGTATCACGAGAAAGGTTGTGTGGCGTGCCACGCCTCCCAAAAAAAACCGGAGTCGAAGCTCGCAGTCGCCCTACCAAATCTCAATGAGAAGACTGATCTCGTCGCGCTGGAGTATTTCCTCTCCAACCCGTCAAAATATCGACCCGATGGCCGTATGCCTCACCTGCCGCTCGACAAGCAAGAAGCCATCGACATTGCGGCGCACTTGCTCGACTACCAGTCGAGCGATCCCCGGCAAGCCCCCGATCTCAAAGCTTGGCCGAAGGTTGAAAAGAGAATGGTCGAGCAAGGAAGGGCGCTCGTTGCAAAAATGAACTGCGCTTCCTGCCACGACCTCCCCGGTATTCAGAAAAAAGAACTCCCCTCCATCACCCAATTATCCCAACTCGGTGAAGGGGCCTGCATCGCAGTTGACCCTGCCAAAAATCACCCCCACTACCAGCTCTCGGAAAAGCAACGGGCTTCCCTCATCGCCTATCTCACTGTCCAAAAACCCAAGGATCAGAATCACCAAAAAGGACACCTGACTTTCGCGGCCATGAATTGTTATGCCTGCCATAGTCGCAATGGCATCGGCGGACCAACTCCAGAGAGCAATGCCTTTTTCATCGGCGATAAAAGCCTCGGTGACTCCGGCCGTATTCCGCCTCCGCTGACCGGCATTGGCCATAAGCTTCAGCACGGCTGGCTGAAAGGCGTGCTCTCGGGACAACCGGACCATCGTGTCCGCCCTTACCTAAAAACCCGCATGCCCGCTTACGCGACTCATGCGGAAACTCTCACCAAGTGGTTGGGCCAACTCGACTCCGTCCCCGGAGCGAAACCCATCCTGTCAAAGCCCAAGGATCTCGAAAAAGGCCGACAACTCCTCGGCACCCTGGGCGGTGTCAACTGCATCACCTGCCACCATTGGGGCGAAAAAAAATCACTGGGGGTCCCCGCCCTCGACATCAGTTCACTCAAGCAACGCCTCCGGCCCGAGTGGTTTCGTTCCTACCTTCTCGACCCCGCCGCCTATCGAACCGGCACCCTAATGCCTTCCTTCTGGCCAGAGGGGAACTCGTCGCTCCCCGACATCCTCGACGGAAACACCGAGCGCCAAATCGCAGCCATTTGGGAATTCATCAAAGATGGAAAAGGACACCCCACGGGGTTTCCCGATCGCAGCGGAAGAAAATTCGAATTGGTTCCGAAAGATCGCCCGATCATTCAGCGAACGTTTTTTAAGAAGGTAGGCTCCAAGACCATCCTCGTGGGCTTCCCCGGCCAGATCCACGTCGCCTACGACGGACTGAATGCCCATCCTTCACTAGTTTGGAAAGGACGCTTCTTTGATGCTTACAACACCTGGTTCACACGGGCCGCACCCTTTGAGGAGCCACTGGGCAAAGAGATCTTTGAGTTTCCAAAACCAGAGGCCAAAGGACGCTTTCGTGGCTATCGACTCGACGCATCGGGCAATCCCATTTTCCTGATTCAATCCGGAGGAAGAAAACTCGAAGAACGCTTTTCGGTGAGCGACGGGAAATTGTCTCGCATAATTTCCTGGACTGAGGGCACCGCCCCAGTCGTGACACATCCCAAAGGAGTCGAGGTCGCAAAAAACGCTGAGAAGAACACCCTCACCTTTATCTACTCATGGAAGTAAAACGCCTGCTATTAGCCTTCGCCGT
>Ga0115013_10000290_pt1 | contig 31878 bp, 25 predicted proteins | sample SouAtlMetagenome_2_FD_88686 | JGI IMG/M metagenome (GOLD analysis project Ga0115013, IMG submission 88686) | Marine eukaryotic phytoplankton communities from Atlantic Ocean - South Atlantic ANT15 Metagenome | ecosystem: Environmental > Aquatic > Marine > Oceanic | place: South Atlantic Ocean...
ATTCGAGGACTGACTTATGCCTTCAAAAACCGGCCTCAACCTTTATGGTTTCTTAACAGAACAGTGGACTTTTGCGATTGTGTAGCTACCTCATTCATTATTTTAAGGAGTTTATTAGCTCATCGTTTGATGTGGGTATTTAATTTTAAACTTAAAACAATGAACTCAATTTTAATTTTGATGGCGCTCACAGGAGTTTTAGTTGGTGGTGTATTAGCATACTTATTTATTAGTTACAACTCAAAAAAGCAATCAAATTCTATCATATCTGAGGCCAAAAAAGAAGCTGAACAGATTAAAAAAGATAAAATTTTTCAAGCTAAAGAAAAATTTATCGAACTAAAATCTGAACATGAGAAGGTTATCAATCAGCGTAATCAAAAGTTAGCTCATTCTGAATCAAGAGTGAAAGAAAAGGAAAGTAAGCTTTCTCAAAAGCTAAACCATGTCAGTAATAAGGAGAAGAAATTAGATGAAATCAGAAATTCTATCTCAAGACAGTTAGATGTACTCAAGCAAAAAGAAGATAAATCTAATAAAATGCTTGAAAAACAACTAGAGGCACTAGAGGCTATTTCTGGTTTATCAGTGTCTGAAGCAAAAGAAGAATTAGTACAAGCCTTGAAAGACGAAGCAAAAACAAAATCCTTGGCGTATGCCCAAGAAATAGTCGAAGAAGCTAAACTGACGGCAAGTAAAGACGCTAAAAAAATTGTAATCCAAACCATACAAAGAGTAGCGACAGAACAAGCTATCGAAAATTCAGTATCAGTCTTTAACATAGATAGTGATGATGTCAAAGGTAGAATTATTGGAAGAGAGGGAAGAAATATTCGTTCTCTAGAGGCTGCTACTGGAATAGAAATTATTGTTGATGACACTCCTGATGCTATATTATTATCATGCTTTGATCCTGTTAGAAGAGAGGTCGCTAGATTGGCTCTTCATAAATTAGTTACAGATGGCAGAATACATCCTGCAAGAATAGAGGAGGTTGTTAAAAAGACCAGAAAACAAATTGAAGAAGAAATTATTGACATCGGTAAACGAACATCTATAGATTTAGGAATTCACGGTTTACACCCCGAAATGATAAGAATGGTAGGGCGTATGAAATACCGTTCTTCTTATGGTCAAAACTTATTGCAACACTCTAGAGAAGTCGCTAATATGTGTGCTACTATGGCTTCAGAGTTAGGTTTAAATCCTAAAGCTGCCAAACGAGCTGGTTTGTTACACGATATTGGAAAGGTTCCTGATGATGAGCCAGAATTGCCACACGCTATATTTGGTATGAAATTAGCTCAAAAATATGGTGAAAAAGAGCATATATGTAACGCTATTGGCGCTCACCATGATGAAATAGAGATGACTTCTATGATTTCGCCAATTGTACAAGTTTGTGACGCTATTTCAGGATCAAGACCAGGTGCTAGACGTGAAATTGTAGAATCTTATATCAAGCGTATTAAAGAGTTAGAAGACACAGCTCTTACTTATCCTGGTGTTTTGAAATCTTATGCTATTCAAGCTGGTCGTGAGCTAAGAGTCGTTGTAGAGAGTGAGAAAGTATCGGATGCCGACGCAGAAAAGCTATCCTTTGAAATATCTCAAAAGATAGAAACAGAAATGACTTACCCAGGACAAGTTAAAGTAACTGTTATCAGAGAAACCAGAGCGGTAAATTTTGCTAAATAATTTTAAGATGATTTAAAAAGTCTGATGAGTGTAATTATCTCTTGAGCTTTTTCTTTTTTGGACTGAACTTTAAACGAATGTAGGAGGTTATTCAATAATCGTTTGATGATAGCGTTATTGCCACAAGGGGTAAAGTATTTAGACTCTTCATTGAGTTTTTCTCTTTTCAAAAAAACCTCCAAGTCTTGTCGATTTAGTATTGCACCTTTGCTAAATGGATTGATATAAAATTTTATAGGGTCTCCATTTATTTCATTTTCATCTTCAAAACCTATGATAAAATGCTTTGGCATATTTATACCACAGATAGGCAAACCTATTTGTTCAGCAATAATAATGTAAAGCATAGATAGCGATAAGGGATTACCCTTGCGCTTATCAATGACAGTATTGATGAAAGAGTTATCTGGAGATTGAAAGTTTCTTGTATTTCCTCTAAATCCATTTTGGGTAAAAAAGACCTTATTAAAAGCAGATATTTTTTTTACTACAGAATAATTTTTCTCTACCTCTAAATTGATTTGAGATACTAAATTATAAATCTTTGTTCTGTACAATTGTTCGTCAATATCGGGATATTGGTACTTGCTTATGATGAACCAGGCCTCAAGAAGATTTTTTTCCTTTTTTTGAATCCATTTCTTTAAGGATTTAACAATATCTCTAAAATGTATTTCGTGAATGATTTTTTCGGCTCTATCTTGAACTAAGCTATCAAAGTTACTTTCCCAAGCATTTTCGAGTTCTGGCAACACCTCGATACCTAACTCAATAAGTCTTGATTTGACGGAATCAAATACCTCCTTGTCAGGATCTTCTAAAAGACTAATTAAAGCATTTAACTCTTTGTCATTCATTTTAAACTAATTTGTCTAGCGCTTGAACAATTAAATTATCAATAGCACTTTTGTAGTTAGTGGAGTGTTGGTTTGTTGCTCTGTTAGCTAAAATTGTACAAAGTGTAAGGCAATTATGCCCCATCAATTTACCTAAGCCATACAAAGCTGAAGTCTCCATCTCAAAGTTAGTGATTTTTATGCCATTATGATTGAAATTAAGCATTCTTTGGTGTAAATCTTTAATGGCGAAAGGTATTCGTATTTGACGGCCTTGGGGTGCATAGAAGCCTGGTGCTGTTATTGTTATTCCTTGTGTAAAATCTTCAAATTTGTTTAGCAAATCTTTGTTTGCAGCATAAACATAGGGTTTAGATAGGGAAGTAGGCCACTGTAATTTTTGGTCAATAGCATTTTGTATTTCGTGGTCGAATTGGTTGTTAGCATAAAAATGCATCAAATTATCAATGCCTAGTCCATAAGATGAAACGACAATGGAATTTATGTTTATCTCTTTTTGTATAGTGCCAGAGGTCCCTAGTCTAACTAGATTAAGGCTAGTCTTTTCTTTTAGTTCCTTACCACTTTCTAAATCCGTATTTACTAGGGCATCTAATTCGTTGAGTACTATATCTATATTGTCTGTGCCTATACCAGAAGATATAGCACTTATTCTTTTTTCTCCAATATATCCAGTATGAGTAACAAATTCACGGTTAGTGATTTGATATTCTATACTATCAAAGTGTTTTGAAATTTCACTAACTCTACCTTGATCACCAACTAAGAATATATTCTTAGAAATATGTTCTGGTAGTAAATTGAGGTGATAAACTCCTTTTGTATCCTTAGCATTCGATTTCATCTTCTTTTTGTTTACTTTTGCACTAACAAAGCTATAATAATTATGACTTCTAAAGATATTATTCTTGTCCCCATTGGTTTTACTGATCAATCCTTAGTTGCTTTACAACAAGCAGTTATCGTTGCCAAACATACAAATTCTGAATTGTTTCTTCTATCGGTAGTTGAAATGCCAACAGCATTACAAAAGATTTTTTCAGATTATGAAGAAAAACAGAAACAATTCAAGGATAAGCTAAGAGAAAACCTCGTTGAATTGAGTAATAAATATTGCGGGGATGTATCTAACGTGAAGTGTTTAGTATCTTCTGGTAAGATATATGAAGAGATTACTGATGTTGCAGAATCAGTTGGTGCTAGTCTTATTGTTATGGGTACTGATGGAACACCAAAAGACATCAAGAAAAAGTTTATTGGTTCTAACGCCAATAAGGTGGTTAGGTCAGCACCTTGCCCAGTCATTACTATTAAAGGTAAGTCAATAAGTAATGCTTGTGATATGATTGCACTTCCTTTAGATTTGAATAAAGAAACTCGTGAAAAGGTAACCAATGCTATTCAATTCGCTAGATTTTTTAACTCTGAGATTCGTGCGTTTTCCGTATCTTTTACTAATGATGACGATTCCACAAAAAATAAGCTAAACAGAACTCTTTCTCAGGTTAGCGAATTCATCACTTCAAAAGGAGTTAAATGTAGTACTGAACTTGTTGAAATATCGTCTTCTGCTAGTTTTTCAGGTTCTACAGTTAAGTACTCTGAAGATATTAATGCTGATTTGATTATGATAATGACTAAAGGAGAAGAAAATTTAGATTTAAACTTTCTAGGCTCTAACGCTAGAAAATTAATTAATAAATCAGACATTCCAGTAATGAGTATAAGACCTGCTGCTAAAAAAGACACGTCTTCTTTTACCATTCAATAATTTTTTTGTTCATAAACTTTTTGAAATTTTGAATATTAGCAATACGCATTTGTTAATTTTGTTCGTTCACTAATTTATGAAACTTCTAAGCTCACTATTAATTCTTATTTTTTCTTTCTTGGCTTTTAATTTCCAAGATAATGCCCCTGTTCAAAATCCTCCATTTTATGATACAGATACTACTTGGGTAAATCAAGTCATGTCGTCATTAACTTTAGAACAACGCATTGCTCAATTATTTATGGTGGCTGCCTATTCCAATAAGGGCGTGTCACATCAGCAAGAGATTGAAAACCTAATCAGTAAATACCACATCGGAGGTCTAATGTTTATGCAAGGTGGGCCTACACGACAATTGCATTTAACAAATGCCTATCAATCTCTAAGCAAAGTGCCATTGATGATAGCTCAAGATGCTGAATGGGGATTGTCTATGCGTATTGATAGTACTATTCGTTTTCCTTGGCAAATGACCTTGGGTGCTATTCAAAATGATAGTTTAATTTATCAAATGGGATTAGATGTTGCTGAACAGTGCCGAAGGTTAGGCGTTCATATTAATTTTGCGCCTGTTGTTGATGTCAATTCTAATCCTAAGAACCCCATAATAAATAACCGTTCTTTTGGAGAAAATCCATTTCGTGTTGCTCAACAGTCTTTGGCCTATATGCAAGGCTTACAAGATGGTGGTGTAATGGCATGTGCCAAACATTTTCCCGGTCATGGAGATACCGATTCAGATTCTCATAAAACACTACCTACTATTAATCATTCTTACAAAAGATTAGATACGGTTGATTTAATACCATTTAAAACTTTGTTTAACAAAGGGCTTGGGAGTGTTATGGTAGCACATTTACACATTCCCTCTCTAGATGATACCGACTTTTTAGCTTCCACCTTATCTTCTAATATAGTTAAGGACTTATTGAAAGATACTTTAGGATTTAAAGGTTTAGTATTTACTGATGCATTAAATATGAAAGGAGTCAGTCAATTTTATGAACCCGGTGAGGTGGATTTGAAAGCTCTTTTAGCTGGAAACGATGTCTTACTTTTTGCCGAAGATGTACCCAAAGCTATTGAAAAAATTAAAGAAGCTATTATCAATAAAGCCATAAGTGAGGAGGAAATTAATAGCCGTTGTAGAAAAATTTTAATGGCAAAAAAATGGTTTGGATTAGATGAAAGGGCACACCTTAACTCCAGTAATTTAATACAAGATTTGAATATTAAAAGGTATGAGGTATTGAATCGAAAGTTAGTAGAAAAGTCTATGACTGTTTTACAAAATAGTGATGATCTATTGCCTTTAAAACGATTAGACACTCTAAATATCGCCCTTGTTTTTATTGGTGAACAGTCCAATCAATTCCAACAAACGTTGTCCAATTACGCCCCTATAAAGACCTTTCATCTTAGTGAGCAACACAGCGATAGAGAAAGAAAAAAGATGTTGGATTCATTGGCTCAATATAATCTAGTAATTGCTAGTGTTCATAAATCCAATAAACACGCTTGGAAATCCTACCGTATTCATCAGAATACAGATTTATTTTTACAAACTTTAGCCTTACAGTCTAAAGTAGTTTTAAGCGTTTTTGCTAACCCATATTCTATTAGTGATTTACTGATGACTTATTCTTTTGACGGCTTACTTATGGCTTATCAAAATTCGAATGAGTCTCAATTTTATGCGGCTCAGCTTATATTTGGAGGAATAGGAGCAGATGCCACTTTACCCGTTTCCAACAAATATTTTGACGAAGGTTTTGGATTAACAACTAAAGCCTCACGTCTTAAATACGATTTTCCTGAAAGTTTGGGTATGGATAGTAAATTACTACTTAAGATAGATAGTATAGCTTTAGATGCTATTGAAAAAGAAGCTACACCAGGTTGTCAGATTTTAGCTATCAAAGACGGTGTAGTATTTTACAATAAAAGTTATGGACACCATACCTACAAGAAAAATAAGGCTGTAGAGAATTCGGATATTTATGATTTAGCCTCATTAACCAAAATAATTGCTTCTGTTCCTGCATTGATGCATTTGGAAGAAAATGGACAAATACATTTGGATAGTTATTTACAACATTTTATTAGTCTAGCTGATACCTCCAACAAGAAAAACCTAACTATCAGAGAAATTCTAGCCCATCAATCTGGACTAGCATCTTGGATACCATTTTACAAGGAAACACTAGAGGAGGACGGTTCTTTACGTGACACATTGTATAGCACAATTTATTCGGATACATTTTCTGTAAAAGTAGCTGATGGCATTTTCTTACATACAAGCTATCCAGACAGTATTATGGCTCGAATATTAGGCACGAAACTCAAGCCCAAAACATACAAATACAGCGATATGGGCTTTTATATTTTTAAAGATATTATTGAGCATAAAACCAACTTAGCCTTTCAAGATTTTATAAGCCAACAATTCTACAGCCCATTGGGTTTAAGTACCATGGGGTTTTTGCCTAAAAATCGATTCGACAGCAGTCGTATAGTACCGACCGAATTTGACTATTACTTTAGGAGTCAGCTTTTGCAAGGTGATGTGCATGATATGGGAGCTGCTATGCTTGGTGGCGTGGGTGGTCATGCCGGGCTTTTTTCAAATGCCAACGATTTAGGAATTTTTATGCAAATGCTACTTCAAAAAGGATACTATGGTGGAGAACGCTATTTCCATAACTATACCGTCAATCAATTTACTAAATGTCAGTTTTGTAAGGACGAAAATAGGAGAGGTGCTGGTTTTGATAAAGCCGTTTTAGAAGGGCAAGAAGGTGGCCCAGCCTGTGATTGTTCTCCTTCTTCAAAAGCCTTTGGGCACAGTGGCTTTACGGGTACTTTAGTATGGGCTGACCCTGACGAACAATTTGTTTATGTATTTTTGTCCAATAGAATACATCCAACTTCAGAAAACAAAAAATTGTTGGAAATGGACGTGAGGACTAAAATTATGCAAGTGTTTTATGATGCTATAAGAACCGTTTATTGATGCACAAATCGTTAAAAATAGGTTTAGTTTGTTATCCTACCTTTGGTGGTAGTGGTATTGTCGCTACTGAACTAGGTAAGGCCTTGGCTGAAAAAGGGCATGAAATACACTTCATTACATACAGTAAGCCTGTTCGTATGGATTGGTTTACTAAAAATATGTATTATCACGAAGTATCTGTATCTGACTATCCATTATTTGAATACGCTCCTTACGAATTGTTGCTCTCTAGTAAATTGGTAGATGTTGCTATCAATCAAAAGTTAGATATTTTGCATGTGCATTATGCCATACCACACGCTTCGGCAGCTTTTTCTGCCCAACAAATATTGAAGACTAGAAATATAGATTTACCTTTTATTACCACTTTACACGGTACGGACATTACTTTATTAGGCAAGGATAAATCTTTTCAGCCAGTCATAGAATTTACCATAAACCAATCTGATGCTGTTACGGCTGTTTCGGAAAGTTTAAAAGAGGATACCTATCAATTTTTTGACATCAAGAAGGATATAGAAGTCATTCCTAATTTCATAGACCCTAGTTTATACCGTTTTGCTGAGGATATTGAATTGAGAGCTCAATTTGCTGAAAAGGACGAAGTGATTATCACTCATATTTCTAACTTCAGAAAAGTCAAACGGGTGGACGATGTCATTCGTATTTTTGAAGGCGTACAACAGCAATTGTCTGCCAAGCTACTGATGGTTGGCGATGGTCCTGAGTTGCATCAAGTTAAAAATTTAGCTAGAGAGCTAGGTATTTCCGATAAGGTTTTCTTTTTGGGTAAATCCAAGCGTATAGAACAGATTACAAGCATATCGGATGTTTTCCTTTTACCTTCTGAAACAGAAAGTTTTGGTTTGGTAGCTCTTGAGGCTATGGCATCAGGAGTAGCGGTAGTATCTTCCAATGTCGGTGGTTTGCCAGAGGTCAACATAGATGGTATAACGGGTTTTTTAAATGAAGTAGGAGATATAGAGGGTATGATAGCTAGTGTATTGACTATCCTTAAAGACAAAGATGCTTTGGCCCGTTTTAAAACCAATGCCCTAGAGCATTCTCAGAAATTCGAGCTTAACAAGATAGTCCCTGTGTATGAGAACTTATACCTTTCTCTAGTTAAGCATTAAGCACCCACACGTTTACAGTGATAGCCTTTCTTTTGCAGTAGTTCCATTACTTTATCTCGAACATTACCTTGAATAATGATTTCTCCATTTTTGGCACTACCACCTACACCACATGCCGATTTTAGAGTTTTTCCTAAGTCTTTCAAGTCACTCTCTTGTCCTACAAAACCTTTGACGATAGTGGCGACTTTACCGCCTCTATTTTTTTTATCAATCCAAACTTCTAAGCTTTGATTTTCGATAGCTAGTGTTTCTTCTTCGCTTTCGTATTCGTAATCAAAATTAGAATTGGTAGAATACATTACGCCGATTTTATTTTTCTTCTTTTTAGCCATAGGGAATAAATACGTTTATTGTTTTAGTATGGGTATCTATGTGTATTTTTTTGCCAAGGTCGTGTCCTTCACCATCGAGGTGGCTCTGACCATTTTGACAACTTATTGTTATGCTTTTGGTTTTGATGATAGTCATGTGTTTAGACTGGTGTATTTTGCCTGTAAATAGACGATATAACAATACAGGAACAAGAAAACGTCTAAAGTCTTTCAAGACACAAATTTCTGTTAAACCATCGTCTACTTTACTTTCAGGCGATATCTGAGCACCATTTCCAAACTGAGTCGCATTGGCCCATGAAATGATGACGGCATTATACACTTCTTTTTTACCATCGTATTCTAGGGTATAATCTTGAGCTGGGTAGTTGGCACACTCACGCAAAACTAATTTGACGTAAGATGAAAAGCCCCTTACCTTAGTCGTTGCAAAAAGGTGAGCGATATGAGCATCGAAGCCAACACCAGAAACGTTAAAAAAGGGTAGTCCGTTAGCTGTGCAGCTATCTATGGTTTTGAAATCTGAAATGTTAAGTTGCTTAATAGCTTTGTCAATATCCCTTTCCATACCAAAATGAAAAGCAAAACCATTACCAGAACCACAAGGCAGTACTGCTAAAGCCGTTTGACTTCCTAATAATCCTTTAGCACATTCGTTCATAGTGCCATCGCCACCAACAGCTACTACCACATCTATCTTATCATTTACTGCTTGTTGCGCCAATTCGGTAGCATGTTTTGCTCTTTCTGTATAGAAATAGTCAAAATCAAATTTGTTCAAGTCAAGGTGCTTTTCAATGCGACTTTCTAAACCTTTATGTTGGGCTTTACCAGAGATGGGATTGATGATAAATCTAATTTTCATGGATGCTCATTTGGTTAGTAATCATAGAGTTATTAAAGTCTTGTTTGATAGCTTTCAATTGATTGATAAGAACATTAGAATTAGGCATACTTTCTTTCAATGTTTTATCCTTGTAGGTGGTATAGACTTCGTCTTTATTCACTAGATATCCGTCTTGTGTTATTATCAGGTATTCGTTTTTTAGAAAGGATACAGCCAAGTCTTGTCCTTGTAATATTGATTGACCAAAGCTAAAAAATTCTTGCTCATATCCTATCAAGTCCAATACGGTGGGTAAGATGTCTATGTGTTGGCTAGTATTTTCAACTGAACCTCTTAGTGTGCTATCGCTTTTCCAAAATAGCATAGGCACAGCATATCTACCGATTTTATTTTTGTAAGCCGCTTTAATAGAAAGTGGCGAAGTATGGTCGGCAGTGATGACAAATAAGGTGTTATCGAACCAATCCATCTGTTGGGCAGTTTGGAAAAATATTCTTAGGGCATTATCGGAATAGGCTATACTTTCGTGTATATCCAATTCCCCTTTAGGAAATTGGTTTTCATACTCTGCTGGTATATGGTATGGTGGGTGAGAAGTGAGTGAGAAAAAGACGCTTAGAAATGGCTTCTCAATCGTATTTAATTGCTCAGCAAAATAAGAGAAAAAAGGCTCGTCATATATACCCCAATGCTTATCGTAATGTCTATCATCATTGAATTCTTCTCTACCGTGATAGTCGCTAAATCCAGCCTTTTTAGAAAATTCATAAAAGCCCATAGTCCCTTTTTGTCCACCATGAAAAAAGGAGGTATGATAGTCTTCTTTAGACAAGATAGACGCTATGCTAGTGTAGTTGTTATTGGAATAAGACGAGGTGATGAATGGCTCTGTCATTAGCGAAGGTATGGAGGCAGTAATGGCAGGTAATGCTTCTATAGAACGTACACCATTGGCATAGGCATTTTGTGCGACCAATCCTGTGGACATTAAGCTATCTAGAAAAGGGGTGTAGCCTTGACCGTCATTGTAATAGCCTACAAATTCTTTGGAGAAACTTTCTAAGATTATGATAACGACATTTTGTTTACTGAAGCCATCGGATTCGTATCGGTGAAGGGTATTGTAATAATTACTTTGGTCGGCCTCAAAGTAAGTATAGGCTTGCAAGCTATTTTGTTGGTAAGAATGTAGAATTGTAAAAGTCGTATTCAACACCAAATCTGACTCGTTACAAGAAGATAGCACACCAGCATTAATGGTTTTGATGGGTTTGAGTTGAGTACCACCTCTTAAGCCTAAGACGATACTACCAACAAGAAAAACAAGGAGTAGGAGGTCAATGGGTTTACGCTGAATAGCTTTGGGTAGCTTTAGTGTATAATACAACACTAGCATTTGGGCGATGAACAACAAAGTTACGGGCCAGTATTCTAAGATATACTTGAGGTAAACACCAAAAAAATCGTCTTTGGTGATGAAGCTAAAAAAGTCTATGGTACTGCGTTTGAGGTTAAAAGCGTAAAAGACAATATCGATGTTGTTGAGTAGTATAAAAGGCGTATTGACTAGAATAAAAACAGCACTTAGAAAACGATTGTAAATCTTGGATTGGGGTAATATGTAGTGAATAATGAATAGCAACACAAAGGGTAGATTGATATACAAAATGGCCGATATATCGAAGCGAATACCCTCTAGGAATGCTAATAATAGATGACTTACTTCACTATCAGAAAAATTATAGAAATAAAATGCTAAGCGACTTAAGCTATAGATAAGACATAAGGTTAAGACCTTTTTTAGAAAAGTAAGTAAGTGAGAAATACTCATAATTTATTCACAATTACAACTATCGTCGCCACAATTGGATTTAGGCTTTCGCAAGGTTTTAATCAGATAAACTACAGCTGAAAACACTAAAAGTATGATAATGATATTTTCCCAATTCATTGTTTGAAATTTATTGCACAAAGTAACGAATTATTCTATTTTTACTCACTTAATGAAGGAATAAAGTTTATGGTATTCAATAGAAAAGGTATCCCTGACGAGCAACTTTTAGACTTGTACAAATCCATACTTAAGCCGAGAATGATAGAGGAGAAGATGCTCATTCTGTTACGTCAAGGCAAGATATCCAAATGGTTTTCTGGTATAGGCCAAGAAGCTATCGCCGTTGGTGTTTCTTCGGCTATGGAACAAGAGGAATACATTTTGCCTATGCACAGAAATCTAGGCGTTTTTACCACTAAAGGCGTTCCTTTATATCGTTTGTTTTCTCAGTTTCAAGGAAAGATGAACGGCTTTACTAAGGGTAGAGACCGTTCTTTTCATTTTGGCAGTCAGGAGCATAAGGTAGTCGGTATGATATCGCATTTAGGTCCTCAATTGGGTGTAGCAGACGGTATAGCCTTAGCCAATAAACTTAAAGACAATAAGCAAGTCACAGCTGTATTTACTGGAGAAGGTGGTACATCTGAGGGCGATTTTCACGAGGCTTTGAATGTAGCTGCCGTTTGGGATTTGCCCGTTATCTTTATTGTAGAAAATAACGGCTACGGCTTATCAACACCTACCAATGAACAATTCAGATGCCAACAAATAGCCGATAAAGGCAAAGGCTTTGGTATGGAAAGCTATACTATAGACGGCAATAATCTTTTGGAAGTGTACAGAACCATTTCTCAGTTAAGGGCAGAAATACAAAAAAAACCTAAGCCTGTATTGTTGGAGTGCATGACCTTTAGAATGAGGGGACACGAAGAAGCCTCAGGTACAAAATACGTTCCTCAAGAGAAGTTTGATAAGTGGCAAGACAAAGACCCAGTACAGAACTACGAACAATTTTTAATTTCAGAAAAGCTAATCACTAACGAGCTGATAGAAGAAATCAAAGAACAGATAAAAGAAGACATTAATATTGCTTTGGATAAGGCCTTTGCTGAAGAAGAAATTATTTCCACTACACAGCAAGAATTGGCAGATATGTACAGTCCTTTTGATTTTGAGGAACAGCCACCAGCCACCACCACCACCACCAATATTCGTATGGTAGATGCCATTTCCGATGGTTTAAAACAGTCCATGCAAAAATACCCCAATATCGTAGTGATGGGACAAGACATTGCCGAATATGGAGGTGTGTTTAAAATTACAGATGGCTTTATTGAAGAATTTGGTAAAGAAAGGGTACGCAATACGCCCATTTGCGAATCGGCAATTGTTAGTGCCTCTATGGGCTTGTCTATCAATGGCTATAAGGCCATTATGGAAATGCAGTTTGCCGATTTTGTAAGCTCAGGATTTAACCCTATTGTCAATTATTTGGCCAAGGTACACTACCGATGGGGACAAGCCGCCGATGTAGTAGTGCGTATGCCAACAGGAGCTGGTGTAGGAGCAGGGCCATTTCATTCCCAATCTAATGAGGCTTGGTTTACGCATACCCCCGGATTAAAGGTAGTTTATCCAGCCTTTCCTGCCGATGCCAAAGGTTTATTAGCAACAGCTATTGAAGACCCTAACCCAGTTATGTTCTTCGAGCATAAAGCCTTGTACCGTAGTGTCTATCAAGAGGTTAATGACAATTACTATACTCTAGAAATTGGCAAAGCCAATCTACTAAAAGAGGGGCAAGAGGTGACCATTATTTCTTACGGAGCAGGTGTACATTGGGCATTGGAAGTGTTGGAAAAAAACCCAAACATCTCTGCCGACCTTATTGATTTACGCACTCTAGTTCCACTAGATACCGATACCATTTTTGCTTCTGTGCAGAAAACAGCTAGAGTCATTATACTGCACGAAGATTGCGAAGTGGGTGGTTTTGGGGCTGATATTTCGGCATGGATAAGCGAACATTGTTTTGAATACTTAGACGCCCCAGTTATGCGTTCGGCAAGTCTGAATACCGCTGTACCATTTGCTAAAAATCTAGAAAATAATTTCTTAGCTAAACAAGGCTTTGAGCAAAAGCTAAACGACTTGTTGACTTATTAAGAAATATTCGTAAATTGTAAATTAATTTAAACCCCAAAATTTATGAAAGGATTATTCGCTTTTTGCTTGACAATTTTGTCTTTTGTTTCTCTAGCCCAATCTAGTTCAGACGATATTTTAAGACGTGCTGAGGTTATGCCTGTTTTCCAACAATGTGAAGACCCAAACTATGCCGATTCACCTTATCCCTGCACTATGAAGCAGTTATCGGATTATATCAAATCTGCTGTTTTATTAGAAGAATCGACTGGAAAAATTACCAAATGTGTAATTAGCTTAGTGGTAGAAAAAGATGGTAGCGTTTCCAACGTTCAGTTGCTGAGAGGTGTTTTTGTTAATGCCGACAACGAGCAAGAAAAACTTGCTTTAGAAAATACACTAAATGCTATGATTACCGAAACAGTAGAAGGCTTGAACTTCGTTCTTCCAGGCTATCAAAACGGTGAAAAAGCTAGAGTAATGTTACAATTCTCTGCTGCTGTGAATTACTAGTTTACAACATAATTAAAATAGAAAAGATTACCATTTGGTGGTCTTTTTTTTGTTGTCTATCTTTAACAATAGACGATGTAGTATCTTGTGTAAAAATATCTCATTACTGGACGGATACCGATTTCATTTTTATAAGATACCCAAAATTCAATTACACAACGACAGTATAATAAATTATGGCTATCCTGATTATTTGTATTATTTGTTTCAATTACCTGTAGAGTTGGATATTTTTATGTGCTAAAAGTAAAAAAGCGACCGAAGTCGCTTTTTTTTATTTCATACCGAATAATTTTTTCTTGACAATGATATCACTCACTCCATCGGGTACACCATCTTGCCATCCGTCTTTTTTCTTTCTTATTTTCTCCAGTATATCTCTAGAGAAAATTTGTAAAACTTTGGGTTTGAAGTTCAAATCTTTTATTCTACCATTAGTCAGCAAATAGTCATAAAGGGGGCGCAATCTTCTATGTATAGGTATGTTTTTGCTATTGAGCAAGGTGTCGTTAATATCGGCTTGGTAGGGGTAGAGGTATATTTTTAAATCTCGTGTAAAGAGAATACCAAAGGCTTCTAAAATACCACCATTGAGGTTACGGTAATATTTATCGTCAAAAATCTCCAATAAATTGTTTACCCCTATTATTAGCCCCATACGTGCTTTAGTATAATTGGAAAAATACTCAATCAGCTTGTAGTACTTTCTATAATTGGAAATAAGTACGGTATGCCCTAGAGAACACAGAATATCGGCTCTGTCTAGGAAATCTTTTTCGTCAATATCGCCTTCCATCTTAAGGTTACTTAGGGTAATTTCAAATAACAATTGCACATTGTCTTTGTCCACCTTATTTTCTTTGATAAAAGAATTGTAACCGTTTTCCATCATATCGAGGTTGACCTTAGTAACGGGTCTGAAACTTCCTCGAATAGTCAAAATGTTTTTCTTGTAAAGGACATCGGAGGGTTGTTGGTTTTTGCCATCAGGACCGAAGATAACGGCATCGGTCATATTTTCCTTAACTAAGATTAAACTAAGTAGGCGATTGTCCACTCCTTCAAAGTCAGGACCTTCCATATGTATCATATCCATTTCTACATTATCTCTACTAAGATTGTCGTAAATGGATTGTATGAGTTTTTTAGGCTCGTTGTAGTAGTTAAAACAACCGTAAATGAGGTTAGTACCCATAACGCCAATAGTTTCTTGTTGTAGCTTGGCATCGTTGTCGTTGAGTCTAACGTGAAAAATAACCTCGTTGTAGCCTTTGTTGGAATCAGTCTGAAAACGACAACCCATCCATCCGTGACCTTTTACCGTTTTAGAATAATTTATGGTGGCTAGGGTATTAGCAAAGGTAAAGTATTTTTTATCAGGGTGTTCTTTGCGTTTTAAACGGCTCTCTATGAGTCCGTATTCTTGATTAAGTATCTTCTTTAGTCGAGAACGAGAAACGTAACGTCCATCAATCTCTTTTCCGTAGATAGCATCGCTGAAGTCTTTATCGTAGGCAGACATGGTTTTGGCTATGGTTCCTGAAGCACCACCAGCTCTAAAGAAATGCCTTACAACTTCTTGTCCAGCCCCAATCTCTGCAAAAGTTCCGTATAGGGTACTGTCTAAGTTAATTTGCAAAGCTTTTTGGGTAGGAGATAAAACTACTGGTTTGGTCATACTTAGATACTTTTAGCAAATGTAAAAACAGAATGTTAAATAACAACTATAATAGTGTTATTTTTAGACAAAAATTTTCGAATCAATGAAAATCACTTTTTTAGGTACAGGGACTTCTCAAGGCGTACCCGTCATTGGCTGTCAGTGTGAGGTGTGTACATCGGTACATAGCAAGGATAAACGCCTCAGAACGTCTGTCTTGATAGAAAGTGATAATACTACAGTAGTCATAGATACAGGTCCTGATTTTAGACAACAGATGTTGAGAAAAAATGTCCAAAAATTAGATGCTGTCTTGTTTACTCACGAGCACAAAGACCATATAGCGGGTATGGACGATGTTAGGGCTTTTAATTTTAAGTTCAAAAAGGATATGCCTATTTATGCTACCTATTCCGTACAAGAGGCCCTAAAACGAGAATTTCATTATGTCTTTTCGACCTATCAATATCCTGGTATTCCCAAAGTACAATTGCATAGCATAAATGCTGAATCTAATTTTAGTATTGGCGATATTCCTTTTCAAAGCATTGAGCTGATGCACCATAAAATGAAGGTCTTGGGTTTTCGTATAAATGACTTAGTTTACATTACTGATGTGAATTATATTAATAATAAACAATTACAAAAGATAATAGGTTGTAAAATACTTATAGTTAGTGCTTTAAGAAAAGAAAAACACATCTCTCATTTTACTTTAGACGAAGCCATAGAGCTATCTCATAATGTGGGGGCAGAGTCGGTCTATTTGACTCATATTAGCCACCTTATGGGGGAGCACCATAGCGTTAATAGGGAGTTGCCACAGCATATACAATTGGCATACGACGGTTTGAGTGTAGACTTTTAAAAGGTACTTAATGAACCTTTTACCGTTCCCCATACTTTCGTTTTGAAAGTTCGGTTGAGGAAAGGCGTATTTTTAGATTTAGATACGATGCTTTCTTCATTAAAGGTCCATTCGTCGCTATTGCTAAAACAACAGAGGTTGGCTTCTGCACCTTCTTCAATAATCGGACAGGCTATACCGAGAAGTTTTCTAGGATTGTGGCTCAGGGCATCGATAATGGTATGGAGTCCCAATACCTTTTGCAATTCTAGGGCTAGAGGTAAAACCGTTTGTGCTCCTATGCTACCAAAATTGGCGTGGTCGAAAGTCAGTACTTTGTGTTCTATATCTTCAGGGCAGTGGTCAGAACAAATAGCGTCAATGGTACCATCTTTTAAACCTTCTATCAAGGCTTGTATATCTTCTGAGGTTCTTAGAGGTGGAAATACCTTGTAATTGCTATCGAAACTGGCGCAATCTTGGTCTTGTAAAATTAGATTATGTATGGCCACATCGGCACTTACATTCAGACCTTTTTTCTTGGCTGTTCGGATAATTTCCACGCTTTTTTTAGTAGAAATTCTACTAGCGTGAAATTTACCTTGGGTATATTCTACTAATTCGATGTCTCTAGCTAACATCACTTCTTCGGCCAATGCTGGTATTCCTTTCAAACCTAGTTTTGTACTGGCTATGCCTTCGTTCATTTTACCTTCAGAGCTGATGGTTTTATCGTTAGGTTGATTCATAACTAGTCCGTCAAAGTTCTTAGTGTAGAGTAGGGCTAACTTCATCATATCTGTATTCTGAATACTGTTTCTATCGTCAGTAAAGGCTTTTGCTCCCGATTGGCTCATTTCGTATAGATCAGTGAGTTGTTGGCCTTGATGGTTTACCGTAACATTTCCTGCTGGTAAGACATCTACTACACTACCTTTGGTGGCATTTCGGATATAATCGAATTGTACTTTGCTATTAGTACTCGGATTGTTGCTAGGCATATAGAGTACTGAAGTAAAGCCTCCTTTTGCTGAGGCTTGTATTCCAGTATTCAAATCTTCCTTCCAATCGTAACCAGGATCTCTGTAATTGACGTGCAAATCCATTAAACCGGGCGATAAATGAAGTTCCTTACCTTTTATGATTTTAAATTTTTTGGGTGGCTTAATGTTTTTACCAATCGATTCAATAACACCTTTGTTGACCAAGACATCTACGGTTTTGTTGTTGTATTTTGATTGTGAATCTATCACTTTAACGGATTGAAATAATATGCTCATAATAATCGTATTAAAAGGGTTTCTATCAATAAAAAGAATAGGGTGAGTAGGATACAACTAAGCCACAAGGGAATACCTGTATTTAAATCTTGAAGGTAATTGCTCAAATTATCTAATTTACTATCTATTAATAAGAAATTGGCTTGTTGTTCACCAAGTTTTCTTAAGCTTGCCTTATCTGCTAAGGTCAAATCACTTTCTGTTCGGCTGTAGTTAAAGCTGAGAAAAGCCTTAGTTTCTTGCTTGTAATCCTTAAGTTCGTAATGATTAGCCTCAGTTATCTGATTGGCTAACCATAAACCACTTGGGCTAACTTCGGGTATTATCTCACTCTTATCGTTAAACAAACGCATAGGTATTTCGAAAGTCCTTGTTGAAATAGGAATATTTTCTTGTCCTATGTTATAGAATAAATTTTGCTTACCACCAGCATAGGAAGCGATGTTGTAGAGTATGGGTACAAACAAAGCGTGTTGACTAAAATTACCAAAGCTATCATCGAGTCCAACCGAAGAAAGGTAAACCTTGCCTTTGGCCAATTGGTATTCGTTCAAAAAACCATTGTTATCTTCTAATATAAGAATGGGTACGCCAACACTTCGTGACTGCTGACCAATAGTATAGTATTGCTTGACTCTCGGAAAGTTCAAACGCTCATAAATCGTTTCGAAAACACCATCAAATAGTGGGTGTTTATCTTCTAGAGATTGTATCCTAATTTCCTGCTTATTCAGCTTTTCATAGTGGTCAATATTTAATAGTTTACTAAAGGTCTTGTAAGTTGCTGTATTTAGGTCAGCATTAGGGAACACAAGAACTGATGAGCCTTTCTCTACAGCATTTTTAAGACTTTGCTGAAAGCCAGAAGAAAAGTCTTTTAAACCATCTAAAATGATAAGCTGAGATTGGTTAAGACTACTGTAATTGATTTGCTTAATATTTTGTTTGCTATAATTGAAATAGTTATCCTTAGCAAAGAGTTTTTCTAGTGAAACTTGAGAAGTACTCTCATAAATGTGATGAACATTCAATTGGGGTTTTACCTCAAAACTAAAATAGAAATCATCATCAAAACTAATGGGATAATCTTGTAAACTCAATTTTCCCTTGTGCCAACCTAGTTTATTAACTGTAAAGTTCAGTTCAATAAAGTCTTCATTAGCGACTTCTTTAGTAGCTATGGCTTTTTGTTGACCATCGACTTCTAAGCCTATATTGACTTCTCTTTTTTCTTCAGAGTTATTATTTTTTACTCTAGCATAGAGGCTAATATTTTGTTCTAGTTGTGGATTAGGAGTGTTGAGCCAACAGCTATCGACATACAAATTGGCGTTGGTGTAAGGTATTACTGGAACTAATCTAACTGAATAAAGAGAGTCTTGACTAATGATATCTAAATCCGAGATGGTGTTTTGAAAATCTGAAATGATATAAATATCTTTTTTATCGGATGAGCTCTTTTCAAGAATATTTTTTTGGCGTTTGTAAATTTGATTGAGCTTATGGGTACGTGGCGAACTTTCAATAGCGTTTAAGGCTTTAGAGAATTGCTCTTTGTTAAGTGCTCTTTGTTGAATGCCTATAAAATCGTTGTTTATCAAGTAAAATTCATCGCTACTAGCATAGGCATCAACAATGGCTTGAGCATGTTGCTTGGCATTTAAAAGGAGTCTGCCTTGTTCATTTTCAGCGTCCATACTGAAGGAATTATCAATATAAATACTGACAGCATATTTCTTAGCTTGTTGACTAGATTCATCGACGGTAATGTAGGGTTGGGCAAAGGCTAAAACTAATGCCGTAATGGCTAATATCCTAGAGAGTAATATGAGTAAGTGCTTGAGCTGAGATTGGGATTTAGTTTTCTCTTTTACAGACTTTAAAAACTGCACATTAGAAAAGTAAACCGTACGGAACTTTCTGAAATTGAATAAATGAATAATGATAGGGATTGCTACAAGAGCGAGGGCGTACAAAAATTGAGGGTACAGGAACTTCATTAAAAAGCAAAGGTAATATAAAAAGTATAACTAGTAAAATATAATTACAGAATCATACCATCCACCATAGTTAGTTTACGGTTTGCCATATCTGCAAAAGCAGTGTTGTGTGTAACAATAATGCAGGATTGTCCCATTTCTTTATTTAGATTCAATAACAATTGATGCAGTTCATCTGCATTTTTAGAATCCAAATTTCCAGATGGTTCATCGGCTAGAAGTATTGAAGGATTGTTGATTAACGCTCGAGCTACTGCTACACGTTGTTGTTCGCCACCAGAAAGGGTATTGGGTTTGTGGTGGGCTCTGTCTTGTAGGTTAAGAATAGTCAATAACTCTTGAGCGTGTTTTTCGGCATCTTTACGATTTGTTCCCTTTATGAAGGCTGGTAAACAGATGTTTTCTAAGGCTGTAAATTCGGATAACAAATTGTGAAATTGAAAGACAAAGCCTATAGATTCGTTTCTAAACTGAGATAATTGAATATCGTCAAGTTGAGTTAAATCTGTACCATTGATTGACAATTGCCCAGCGTCTGCTTTGTCAAGTGTGCCTATAATTTGTAAAAGGGTAGTTTTACCAGCACCCGATGCACCTACTATTGATACGGTTTCGCCAGAATCTACACATAGATTTAGTCCTTTAAGTACCTCTAAATCATCATAACTCTTATATATATCTTTGACTGCTATCACTTCTTTTTCAAATATTGATAATCTAAAAAGTATCGAAGTCTCAAAGATAAACTATTCTCTTGAGGGTTGTTCAATAAGGCTTCTAAATTATCTTTGTAATAGCTTTCTATTCGACTACCAGATGTTAAAATGGAGTTCTTCCAAACGATACTAATCTCACTAGCAGGAGCAAACCAATAGTTGAAATTTAAATCGATGTTCCAAGCGTTAAAATTGACGTTGTTTTCGCCAACATAATCGCTGTCTTGCAAATAACCATAATGGTCTAAGGTATGGAAGGAATAGTTTCTCACTTGTTCCCAATGGTGTCTGAATTTAAAATCAAAACTCATTTTAGTATTTAACACGTACTCGGCTTTTAGCACATTGGTAAAGAATTGCTTTTTACGAGTTGAGAAAATAGAATTGCCATTATCAGAAGTGATGTAGCCCGTTTCGTTGTTTGTCATACTGGTCGAAAAGACGTAGTACATAAATAGTTTCTCACTAAAACGTACTCTTGGCGACATACGGAAAAACAAGGTATGCTCGTCATACAAAGGGGCTTGACCACCACCAAAACTAATGTCCAGGGCTAGTTTTTTTCGATAATCACTAGAGAAAAACATACGAGCAGTGTATTTTTTAGAACGCTTAAAGACATCGTCAATAGTAGTTCTGGATTCAAAATAGTCGTTTCCTTCAGTCAAATCACCTCTAGAAGAAACACCCCAAGTCAAAAAGTTTCTGAAAGTAGATACCTGACGTATCTCATAGCTCAATTCACTAAATAAACGTGGTTTATACAATTGCTCATAACTTATAGATGCATTGCATTTAAAATCAACCAATCGCTTGGTAGATTCTGTTATGCGGTAACTAATGTCTGCCGAGGTATTAAACTCGTTGTTGTTGTACAAAAAGCCCATATCGTTGGGGTTGTAAGTATCACTCTCTATGTTGTTGGCTAGTCCGAATTGTAACTTACCAGCTACTTTACTAATATTCATGTAAGATGCAAAACCTTGTTCTGTATCTTCTGAACCTTTGATATGGCTAAATCTGTAATTACCAAAAAATTGATAGCTATTACTCTTGTTTCTAAGTACCGAAAGCAATCCAGTAACATTAGCTTTATCTCCACCTTTACGTTGTACATTGGTATTGGTAAATGTAAGGTAGGAGTTTTTAGCAAAAGACTGGTCAAGGACAACAATATTGTAATTACTCAAGGGGTCGTTTTCTGTTTCGTTAGTTACGGCATTTAGAATACCTACACCTAAGTTGTTTTTAGTTCTTCCTGTTACTTTGGTGGCGTTTAATAAATTATTACTGATGCGTCTAGAATAGAAGAGATAGCCTTTGTCAAATAATTCTGTTCCTTCAGTAAAAAATGGTCTTTTCTCATCGTATTGCACTTCAAAAGGAGAGAGGTTTAATACTTGATTGTCAAAGCCCACCTGTCCAAAATCGGGTATCAAAGTCATATCTAAGGTAAAACTTTCGTTGATGCCATACTTAACGTCCATACCTCCATTAAAGCTAAACTCTGTTTCTCCGTCATAATTAGTGGCGTAAGAAGATATGTAGGGCAAAAATGATAGTCGCAAAGGAGGTTCTATATTTTTGAATCCTTTAACTATACCCGCTTGAGAACTGATATTCTCATTGGTAATATCTATAGGATTCCAAGCATATGATGCTCGGTATCTTCTGATGTGTCTAACGATATTGACACTCCAATCTTGTACTTCGCTTTTTGGAAAACGTAGAGCAGAATAGGGGATTTCAAACTCAGCATACCAACCCTTATCATCTCGGTGAGTAGCACTTTTCCAAACCATGTCCCAATTGGAATCTTCTCTGTTGGTCGTGAATTTTACATCTTCTTGAACACCTAAAGGCGATAACTTAAAACCAAAATCGGTTTGTCCATCTTGATAAGGGTTTATTCTAATAATAATGTGGTCGTTGTTACTTCCTTCAATTCTGTCTCGTTTGCACAATTGACTCATAATACTATCGGCTCTGGGGTCATACATAGATACCGCAAAATAGATGGATTGATTGTCATAAGTGGCTTTCCATTCTGTTTTAAAGCCTTTAGGCATAGTTGCACCACTAATAGGATAATAACTTATAAATTCTCCAGCTAAATCATGCATAGCCCATTCTTTAGCTGTTATTTTACCATCAGTTGTAGGCTTTGTTTCAGCTCTTTTTATTTGATATGCTTTGGTCTGTGCCTGAATAATTAGGGGAAGACTAAAAAGTAATAGAAATAGGTGCTTCATCAAGTGTTAATAATTAGGGGACAAATTTACCAAATAATGCCATTCTGTTGTTTCATTATTCCAAACATTAATTTACTTTTGCTCAACTAAAATTTTCATTATGAATTTACACGAGTATCAAGGAAAAGAAATCTTAAATAGTTTTGGAGTTCGTATACAAAGAGGTATTGTAGCCTCTACTCCTGAAGAAGCTGTTGCGGCAGCCAAACAATTGAATGAGGAAACAGGAACATCGTGGTGGGTTGTCAAAGCCCAAGTTCATGCTGGTGGTCGTGGTAAAGGTGGTGGTGTAAAACTCGCTAAATCTTTAGAAGACGTTAAAAACATTGCTAATGATATTTTAGGTATGCACTTAGTTACTCCTCAGACTTCTTCCGAAGGTAAATTAGTACACCAAGTATTGATTGCCGAAGATGTATATTATCCTGGTGAAAGCGAAACTTCTGAATACTATATGTCAGTATTGCTAAACCGTTCTACTGGTAGAAATATGATTATGTATTCTACAGAAGGTGGTATGGACATTGAAGAAGTTGCTGACAAGACTCCACACTTGATATTTACTGAAGAAATAGACCCTAAAGTTGGTTTGCAAGGCTTTCAGTGTAGAAAAATTGCTTTTAACTTAGGCTTAAGTGAAACTGCTTTTAAAGAGATGACTAAGTTTGTTTCGGCATTGTATGCGGCATACGATGGTATTGATGCTGCCTTATTCGAGATTAACCCAGTTTTAAAAACTTCAGACGATAAAATCTTAGCAGTAGACTCTAAAGTTGCTCTCGATGGCAATGCTTTATATAGACACAAAGATTATGCTGCCCTAAGAGATAAAAGAGAAGAAGACCCAACAGAAGTAGAAGCTGGAGAATATGGCTTAAACTTCGTTAAATTAGACGGTAACGTGGGTTGTATGGTTAATGGTGCTGGCTTGGCTATGGCAACTATGGATATCATCAAACAAGCAGGAGGTAATCCTGCTAACTTTCTAGATGTTGGTGGTACAGCTGATGCTGCTCGTGTAGAACAAGCCTTTAGAATCATTATGAAAGATGAGGGTGTTAAAGCTATCTTAGTAAATATCTTTGGTGGTATTGTGCGTTGCGATAGAGTAGCACAAGGTGTTGTAGATGCATATAAAAACATAGGAGAAATCAATATCCCAATTATCGTAAGACTACAAGGTACTAATGCTGTAGAAGCTAAAATGCTAATTGATGAAAGTGGACTAAAAGTTATTTCTGCTATTCTATTACAAGAGGCTGCCGATAAGGTCAAAGAAGTTTTGGCATAGAACATTTAATAAATTATAAAAGCAGCTGTTTGGCTGCTTTTTTTTTATCCTATATTTACACTAGATTTTGAGAAAAATGAAAAAAATATTAATAGCAAATAGAGGAGAAATAGCATTACGCGTTATGCGTTCTGCCAAGGAAATGGGTATAAAAACAGTTGCCATATATTCGGCAGCCGATCGTTTATCCCCACACGTTAGATATGCCGATGAGGCCGTATGTGTAGGTCCACCACCGTCTTCTGAGTCTTATCTTAATGTTGAAAAAATCATTGAGACATGCAAAAATCTAGAGGTAGATGCTATTCATCCTGGATATGGTTTTTTATCTGAAAATGCTGATTTTGCTAGACGATTAGTCAAAGAAAACATTACTCTTATTGGACCTTCAGCTGAAGCTATGGAGATGATGGGTGATAAGCTCAAAGCCAAAGCTACCGTAAAAGCCTTTGATGTGCCTATGGTACCAGGTACTGATGAAAAGATTACTGATGTAGAAGTAGCCAAGTCTATTGCAGAAGGTATTGGATATCCTATACTTATTAAAGCTGCTGCTGGTGGCGGTGGTAAGGGGATGCGAGTAGTAGAACAAGCCAAAGTTTTTGAAGAACAGATGAAATTGGCTGTAAGCGAAGCCATATCTTCATTCGGAGATGGCTCGGTCTTTATAGAGCGTTATGTGGGCTCTCCAAGACATATAGAAATACAAGTTTTAGCCGATACACACGGTAATGTTGTGCATTTGTTTGAAAGAGAATGCTCCATTCAGCGTCGCCATCAGAAAGTTATTGAAGAAGCTCCATCTGCAATACTTACGCCAGAAATTCGTGAAGCTATTGGGCAATGTGCTGTTAATGTGGCAAAATCTTGCGACTATGTTGGAGCTGGAACAGTAGAGTTTTTACTCGATGAAAATAAAAATTTCTATTTTCTAGAAATGAATACTAGACTACAAGTAGAGCACCCTGTTACAGAAATGATTACTGGTGTGGATTTGGTCAAAGAACAAATTAAAATTGCTCAAGGTCATACGTTGTCTTTTTCTCAAGAAGATTTATCCATTCAAGGTCATGCCCTAGAAGTAAGGGTGTATGCAGAAGACCCCATGAATAATTTTGCACCTGATATCGGTACACTAAAGCGTTATATCTTACCTGATAGTGTAGGCGTTAGATTGGACAATGGTTTTGAGGAAGGTATGGAAATACCTATTTATTACGACTCTATGCTATCCAAACTAATAACTTATGGCAAAGACAGGGAAGAAGCTATCTCTAGAATGATAAGAGCTATTATGGATTATACTGTTGCTGGAGTCAAGACTACTTTACCTTTTGCTTTATTTGTGATGGATCACCCTAATTTCGTCAATGGTGATTTTGACACCCATTTTGTAAAAACTCATTTCACAGACCCTTCTGTTTTAGATAATAGTTGTGAAGAAGAAGCTGAAATAGCTGCACTATTAGCTAGACATTTGCAAACAAAAAGCCATTCGCTAGAAACAGTTGGTGCGCAAACTGAAAAAATTAGTAATTGGAAGAAACATAGAAGGTAACACTACTTGCCTCTACCTTGCAGTATGATGAGTACGGTATGAATCATTATTTTTAGGTCAATCAGTAGGGACATATTTTCGATATAAAGAATGTCGTACTTTAATCTTTCGAGCATTTCATCTACATTTTCAGCATAGCCAAATTTTACCATACCCCAAGATGTGATTCCTGGTTTTACTCTGTAAATATGTTTGTAGTGCGGTGCTTTTTTAATGAGCTGATTGGCGAAAAAGTCACGTTCTGGTCGAGGACCTACAAAACTCATATGACCAAACAAGACATTAAAAAATTGTGGAGTTTCGTCTAGTCGTATTCTTCTCATCACACGTCCCCAAGGCGTAATTCTTGAATCTGTTTTACTAGAGAGTTTTGGGCCTTCTTTTTCAGCATCTTCATACATTGATCTGAACTTATAGATATTGAATTTCTTACCGTATTGTCCTATTCGTTCTTGTTTGTAGATAATAGAACCTGATGAACTTAATTTAACAGCTATAGCAGTTAATATCATAAAGGGTGATAATAGTATAATTGCTAATAATGAAAATAGGTAATCTAAAAACCGTTTGACTACAAACTCCCATTGTGGTAATAGTTTATGCTTTATTTCAATGAGAGGTGTGCCAAGTATAGAATTCATTTTTACACTACCAGAAAGTATATCGTACATATCAGGAATGATTTTAACATACACATTGATGTTTTCTAATTCATTGAGAATACGCTCAATTTTGTGGTGTTCAGATGACTCGATAGCTATGATAACATCTTCAATAGCTTTATCTTTAATTATTTGCTTTGCTTGTTCGAAACTTCCTAAATGAGTAATGTATTGGTCTAGTAGGTGACTTTTTTTACTATCTACATTTAGAAAGCCCAATAGTATATGACCACTTGATTTTTGTTCACTTTCTAACTCTTTGAATAAAAGCTCTGCCTTTTCATTACTTCCAATAATTAGGGTATTAAAGCCGATAACTTTGTTATGAATTCTTAAAGCTGTTCTAGTAGTTAATAGAAACCTGAAAAAAGATGTAATGACAAAGTGAAAACAAAATAACGCAATGAATGAGGTGTAATATTGCTTGTAGTTGATGATGAAATCGTCTAGAAGTACAGCAAAGAAAATAACGGTTACTCCAACTAATGTAGCCATAAAAATTTGACTAATTTCTTTAAGTCTAGATTTACGATAAATAGCGTTGTATTGCCCGAGTAAAGAATAAAATGTTAGCCAACAAATACTAATAATAGACATATTTAAAATAGACTCTGGTTTTAGTACAAAAACAGATTCATCTAAATACACTACTCTGTAGTACATGAACAACAACCAAGCTAAAGATGCACTAACGATATCTATACCAATGTATTTAAGCGTATGCAGAAGGTTATTCTTCATAGAGGAGTCTAATATTATCCAAATACATTTCGTTATGTGCTACGGTTGTATCTCTAGGGATAGCGAAAAATAATTTATAATCATTAGCATCATTATAATTGTAGATGATTTCAGTTAGAGAGATATAAATCTTATTCCATTCTTCCTTTTCATTAAGATAAATAATGGTGTTTTTATCAATTTCTGAACTTCCGTTAGCATATATTCCAACTATAATTGGTGCATTGCATTTATAATCCATTTCTAGATAAACCACTTGATCTTTTGGGAGGTCAAAATCAGGTGTGTTGCACTCAAAGAGTTCACCAAATTCGCCAGAGATTACGCTTTTAGCAAAATAGTTCCCATAATTATTATTGGAGCTATCATAAATTTTTTCAATGTTATGATTGCTAGAATCAGAAACGACACTAAGGCTTGTTCCCACACCTTCAAAATTTTCGTTGTAGGGAAAGCTAGTCAGCGAATAACTCACTTTTGGACTTAAAGAAGTGTTTTTATTTTCAAGGAGTTCTGTGTTCACTTCATAAGGGGTGAAGAAAGGATAGTTTTCACGACTTGAAGAAATGCCATTTTTCTTAATACCCGCTTCAATAATAATTTCTTGTTCTCCAGTCTTTAAAACAGGAAAATTGGCGGGTAGTGGAAAGACACCTTGAAATTCATTGTCAATATATACCCATGCATCTGTGATTTTAGAGCTATGATTTCCATCAACATCGATGGATTCAATGGTAATTATTGAAGGAATATCTTCTTCGGTATTAATTACTTCGCAACTGAATAAAAATAAAAATGTTGTTAAGAAAAGAATGAATCTCATATGCATAGTTTAACGCAATAAATCAAAAAGTATTACACCACATTCAATTGATGGTTTAATTTCATTTTTTCAAGAATGACTACTGCCAATTCTAAGGCTCTTAATCCATCTGTAATGGATACTTCTGGTTCAATATCTTCATTGATAGCATTAGCAAAGCTGATGAATTCATCTTTGATGGCATTATTTTCTTCTATGTTAGGGTTTTCAAAATAGATTTGCTTTTTTCTTTTTCCTTTGCCTAGTTCTAGGACTACTGCTAAAGGGTCAATTTCTTCAGATGGTTTTATGTTTTTAAGTCGGATAACCTCTGTTTTCTTTTCTAGGTAATCTATAGATATGTAGGCGTCTTTTTGAAAAATACGGCTTTTACGCATGTTTTTAAGAGACATTCTACTTGCAGTCAGATTACATACGCAACCGTTATTAAATTCTATTCTAGCATTGGCTATATCTGGCGTATCACTTACGACAGAAACTCCAGAGGCTTGTACGCTTTTTACGGGAGAATTAACCAATTTCAAAACGATATCCAAGTCGTGAATCATCAAGTCTAGCACTACGGGCACATCTGTACCTCTAGGGTTAAACTCTGCTAATCTGTGAGACTCTATGAATAAGGGTTGATTGACATAATCTTGAGCTGATTTGAAGGCTGAGTTAAAACGTTCAACATGCCCAACTTGAACCTTTACACTTGCTTCTCTAGAAAGTTTCATCAGAGTTTCTGCTTCTAGAACGGTTTGAGTAATGGGTTTTTCAATAAAGACGTGTTTGTTAGAACGGATAGCTAAACTAGCGCAGTCGTAGTGAGAAATAGTTGGCGATACAATATCTATAACATCAGCCTCTTCAATAAGGAGTTCTACAGATTTAAAAGATTTTACCCTAAAAGAACGGTTTACAATTTTGGCATTTTCTCTATCGGTGTCATAAAATCCGATGACTTCAAAAGTATCTTTCAACTCTAAAAGTAATTTCAGATGTATTTTTCCTAAGTGACCAGCACCGACAACTCCTATTTTCAACATGTAAGTATATAATTTATGCTAAAATAGAAATTTAATACAGACTTAATAGTATTTTTGAATCCTATTGATATGAATGATAATTTTAGACATCAAGGGTTACGTCTCAAGCTAGTTGAAGTGCTACGAGAAAAAGGAATTAAAGACGAAAAGGTATTGATGGCAATTTCCAAAATCCCTAGACACTTGTTTATTGATAAAGCCTTCCTAGAATTTGCTTACCAAGACAAGGCCTTTCCTATTGGTGCAGGTCAGACTATTTCTCATCCATTTACGGTAGCATATCAAACTGAATTATTAGACTTAAAAGCTCGTGAGAAAGTACTAGAAGTGGGTACGGGTTCTGGCTATCAAACAGCTGTTTTGTTAGAGCTAAAAGCTCAAGTGTTTAGTGTAGAAAGACAAAAAGAATTGTACCGTAAGACTAAGGATTTTTTACCAAAGGTAGGATATCAAACCATGTTCTTTTATGGAGATGGTTATAAGGGACTTGAAAAGTTTGCCCCTTTTGATAAAATAATAGTTACTGCAGGAGCTCCGTTCATTCCAGAAGATTTATTAAGTCAATTGAAAGTAGGTGGTAGAATGGTTATTCCAGTTGGTGGTGCTGATACTCAGAAAATGGTATTAATCACTAAAACGTCTGAAAACGACATAGAACAAAAGGTCTTAGGTGATTTTTCATTTGTACCCTTATTGCGTAAAAAGAGCCAATAGTATTTATTACTTTTGCTCAAAATAAAATCAAGATATTATGAAACATATTGGAGTTATTGGTGCTGGAACAATGGGTAATGGTATTGCTCATGTATTTGCTCAAAGTGGTTATAGCGTTCGCTTGATAGATTTGTCAGAGAAAGCCTTAGAAAAAGCATTGACTACTATTTCTAAAAATCTAGACAGAATGGTGGCTAAGGAGAAAATTTCTGAAGCCGACAAAACAAATACCCTAAACAACATAGAAACCTTTACCGATATGTCTTCTGCTGTAAAAGGTTTGGATTTGGTGGTGGAAGCAGCTACCGAAAATATGGATATTAAACTCAAAATATTCTCTCAATTGGATGAGTTGTGTGATGAACATACCATTTTAGGTTCAAACACATCTTCTATTTCTATCACTAAAATTGCATCTGCTACCCAACGTGCTGACAAGGTTATTGGTATGCACTTTATGAATCCTGTGCCAGTAATGAAGTTGGTGGAGGTAATTCGTGGATATGCCACATCTGACGAAGTGACAAATACCATTATGGAAGTTTCCAAATCCTTAAATAAAGTCCCTGTTGAAGTAAACGATTATCCGGGTTTTGTTGCCAATCGTATTTTGATGCCTATGATTAATGAAGCTATTATTACCCTACACGAGGGCGTGGCTGGCGTAGAGGAAATTGATACCGTAATGATGTTAGGTATGGCACACCCTATGGGGCCATTGCATTTAGCTGATTTCATTGGTTTAGACGTTTGCTTATCTATATTAGAAGTGATGCACGATGGTTTTGGTAATTCAAGATATGCCCCTTGTCCATTATTAGTCAATATGGTGACGGCGGGTAAATTAGGGGTCAAGTCTGGAGAAGGCTTTTACGATTATTCTGAAGGACCTAGAAACAAAAAGCTAACGGCACAATTTTCGAGATAAGATTACTCAATTATCCCTTTTTTCTTTTCATCTACAATAATGTATTCAATCCATTTATCTTCTTCTACACTTTGGGGTTGGTAGGGTGTTTTGAGGTTGTTGTCGTACAGTTTTGCCATACCTTGCCAAAAGAAGGCATGAAAACCGCCTTTTAAATCCTTGACTATTTGATAGGTACTGATGTTGGTTTCTCTATAAATCAGCTTAGAGAGTATTCGTCCTTCCCAACGGGATAATTTTTTTAATTCTGGTGCTAAATCTTCTTTGATCCATTGTTCTGTGGCTTTGATATAGGCTTTGCGTTTTCTTCTCTTAGGGATAAGTTCTAATTGAGTTTGTATGCTGTCCAATTGCTCTGCAGCTAGTTTTGCATAAGGATAGACCTTTAGAGTTTTGTATTGAAGCCGTCTAAAATACCTTTCGTCTTCGCGGTTTATAAAATGTAAAATTTCAATTTCTTCAATATCAGATAATATGATGGTCTCTTTATCTTTGTAATACATTTCCTTTATCAAAAAAGTATCTTTTTGGCAAAGAGCTGCTAAAGGAAAACAAATAATAAATACTAACACTTTCATCTTACAAAGATATAGTTATGAAACTATTGATAAATTATAATTATTGTTGGCTAAATTCTAAAGGTATAAATCAATTAAACCATCAGGGGTCTGCAGATAAATTTCTTTCTTTTTGTGATCGATGGATTCTATGTAGTTTTCTACAAATGGAATAAGTAGTTCTTTACCCTTGAAATCGATGACCATTAAATCTTGAAGGTTATTTTCTTGAATAGCAATAAGTTGACCAAGTTCAGCGTGATTTATATCAATAACTTGAAAATGTAATAATGCCTTAAGAGGTCTTTCATCTTCTTGCAGTAAATCTAGTGGCAAATAAATTGATTTTCCGATTAGTGAATTGGCACTATCTTCATTATTTACATCTTCAAATTTGACTAAAGCGATGTTGTTGTTTTTAAAGCGTAGGGAGCTTATAAAAAAAGGAACCAAATTACTATTCAAGTCAATGAATAAGTAATCTAGTTCATTGAATTTTTGATAGGCATTGACATCAAGTTTGATATTGACGTCTCCTTTATAACCGTGTTTTTTACTGATTATTCCAAGAAAGAAACATTCTTCCTTTTTCATGATCAATTTACTCAGCGGATTTTTCTTCTTTATCTTCAGCAGCAGGTGCTTCTTCAGCAGCAGGTGCTTCTTCAG
>Ga0115013_10000293_pt1 | contig 31763 bp, 26 predicted proteins | sample SouAtlMetagenome_2_FD_88686 | JGI IMG/M metagenome (GOLD analysis project Ga0115013, IMG submission 88686) | Marine eukaryotic phytoplankton communities from Atlantic Ocean - South Atlantic ANT15 Metagenome | ecosystem: Environmental > Aquatic > Marine > Oceanic | place: South Atlantic Ocean...
AGGGTAAGCCGAAAAATTAATAGGATTAGGGTTAATTAATTAGCCCCAACTCTAATATGACTTCTCGCCGCCATTAAAAAATCCGATTTTTTCGAAAACAACGAATTCTCTCCATGTTGTGAATATTATTTCTGTGTGTTCACTTTAGCTCAGTGTGACCAATCTCACTTTACGATGTCTTCAAAAGGAAACAACAGTGGAGGAGGTGGTAATGGATTCAAGCCACTCGGTTTGAGCGAACCGGTTTTTCGGGGTATTGTTCGAATGGGGTTTCGAACACCAACACCTGTTCAGCGCAAGGCCTTGCCCGTTGTTATGTCAGGAGCAGACAGCGTCGTCATGGCTCGCACTGGGTCTGGTAAAACAGCCGCCTTTCTTATTCCACTGATGGAAACTTTGCTCGCGAGCCAAGATGATAACAACAGAAACTTTTCAAGAGGCGTTCGAGGTATTGTTCTTAGTCCGACACGCGAATTATCACTTCAAACTTTGAAGGTACTGAAGAAAATGTCGCATTTCACTGATATAAAGTCCATTGGAATCCATGGAGGGGAGAGAATGGAGAAGCAATTCGATGAACTAAGCTCGAAACCGGATGTGATAATTGCCACTCCTGGAAGATTGGCTCATATTCTTTCTGAAATCCCTGATTTCAATTTAAGGGAATGCCAAATCTGCGTTCTCGATGAAGCTGATCGATTACTTGAGATGGGTTTTGCGCAACAACTCAGAGAAATCAACAGGTCTATTCCAGAGAGGTGCCAAAAAGTCTTGCTAAGTGCTACCCTACCGAAGATGCTCGTCGAATTCACGAAGGGCGGATTCACAAACGATCCCCAAATGGTAAGACTAGACGCTGAAGTTTCCGTCAGCGAAGAGTTACGGCTGAGTTTTATTACCTGCAGAAGTCTAGAAAAGGATGCGGGTCTATTGCAAATTATGGTAGCCATTCAGGATGACAAAGAAGCTAATCCGAATACGCGAACGGGGCTCACACTGGTATTTTGTGCAACTAGGCATCATGTGGAGTATGTCACAAACCTACTTTTAGCCAGTGGTCAAGAGGCAACAATGATATATGGAACGCTTGACCCCCATGCTAGAAACTCGAATTTAGCCGCTTTTCGTAATGGCAAAAAACCAATTATGGTTGTTACCGATGTTGCTGCCAGAGGGGTCGATATTCCCATGTGCGATCACGTAATTCATTATCACTTCCCCCCATCTCCCAAGCTCTTTGTTCATCGTTCCGGGAGAGTAGCTCGGGCTGGTAGAATTGGATTCTGCTTCGCTTTGGTAGAGCCAGATGAGCTACCGTACATGGTTGATTTACACTTATTCCTTGGTCGTAGACTGTGCACCGCGGATGGATCAAGCGATACCAACAACAAGATGGAAACAGGTGCCGATGCCATGGGAGGAAGCGGTAACGAATGCTCAAATGATAATTTTGAGGCAATAAAGTCGTATACCATGAATGAAATGACTCCAGAAATGGTTCATTATGGCTCTATTCCGGAATCTATTTTAACTTTAGAGGTAGAAAATGTTCGCCGAATAATGGATTCAGAGATGGCTGGCACAGAACGAGCGGAGATTATGAGGGCACTGACTAGAGTTTGTGGAAATGCGATGAAACAATACCGAAGAACCCGACCAGAAGCAAGCAAAGAAGGAGTAAGAAGAGCAAAAATAATATTGGAAGGCCAAAAGTTGAAAACAGGAGAACGGGTTGGAGGTTCGTCGATCACACCGCACCCTCTTCTTCGTGGTTTAGAGATACAGCAGTACAAAGAAGCGAAATCGAAGGGGAAAATTGGTACGTTAAATAACCTCGATAATCTAAAGAAGAGGAATGAATTTTTGAAGGTCCTTTCGCAATTCCGACCGAAGGAAACAGTGTTTGAAGCATTTGCTACTGGGGGCGGAAAGGAAACGGGTGTCCTTAGCCAAGTTGACAAGGGTCGAACAGTAGCAAGTTCAAAGAAACATGACTCAAGTTACGCAATGACGTCAATGAAGAACATGAGACGTCAGATGAGAATGGTACGGGACAAAGGAACAACATTGGTTGTTGCAGGAAGCGAATTCGTGAAAAATGATAAAGAAGTAGGTGATGAAAATGAGGTTTCAAACGGCGATGACGAAAGGACGAATCATCGCACAGTCGGAAAAAAACCTGATTCCGATTCCAAACATATTGAAACCACTAAACCAATTATCCATTCAAAAGTAAGAATGTCTAAAGCTGAACGACGTCGCTTGAAAAAAAATACTAATACATCATTGGGATCTAGCAAAAGCAATAACCAACACGAAGAAAAGCGGAAGAAGCATATGAGAGGACGTGATTTTCGAGACAACATGTATTTCATCGAAAACGACTATGCCTCTAATTCGGAGGAAGCTCAAAGACAACGCCGAATGGAAGCTGCAATGCAACCAAGCGCGGCGAACTCTGTGAAAGGAATTACTGGCAATGCTATGCGTCTTGAAGAGGCAATGCTAGATGTCGTTGGTGATGAAAATGAGGAGCTCATTAAAAAACAACGAATGATGAGATGGGATAAATCGAAACGAAAATATGTTCAGACAAGTGTCGGTGCTGAGCTGAGTGGAACAAGCTATAGTAAAAGGGTCAAACTCGAGAGCGGACAAATTGTCAAAAAAGATAAACTAAAGCTTGGCGAAATTTACGAAAAATGGCAAAAGAAAACGAATCGATCTGTGGGTCGAAATGGCGTTTTCGATAATGACGGTGCAGACGAAGACGACACCATGGTATCTAGTAGTAGACGAAGGCAGGGGAGTAAAAAGAAGGGCAAGAATCGAGATAGCGAGGACGGTCCGGTGTCTGCAAAGACGATTCAGCAGAATCGGGCATACACACAGAATATGAAACTGAAGAACATGACCAAGTCGGATAGAAGTAGATTGGAAAAGAGAAATAAAACAGAAAGAAATGCTGCCATGGCAACACTGAAGAAGGGCTTTCAAGGGAAGAAAGGAATGAGTGGTAGATGGAATAAATAAGGAAGTTTAAGATGATCGTCTCGATTCTACGATGAACTACATTTCTCGCAGCAGAATGTCCTCAATTAGAAATAATGTTCACAATCTACCATTTTATGAATTACTTCAAACTCGTACTTCCCTAGGCACGCATGTTCGTCAAAAAGTACTTTTGTAGTAGAGAAGATAATCGTTGCAAAATGTTCAACAAAATTTTTAAATTATGAATGAAAATGATCTGTCGAAATAGCCACATGGATAATATGAAGTCAAGCAATAGGCAGTAGCCTCCACCTCCCAGGAATCTATTTTCAGAAAATTTTGATAGCTCAATAGTCCGATTTAGGAGTATTACAAACTAGAGTCGTGGATTTTCCTACCTTCAAGGAATACTCGAGACGTAGATAGAGTTTGTTGTCCACTAAAAGCTTAGAAGATGGGGAACTCTCTGAAAAAAGTCCCGATTAGTTGGCAGGTTTCTCTACGTTATCAGATGTAAACTGCTTGCATGTTGGTCCTATCGAATGAATCGACAAAACAGGTCTGGGAGATTCTACAGCTGTAGACTGCACAGGCGTCGTTGACATTGATGTTATGGGAAGGTGATGAGCCTCTGATTCGTTAGACGTTTTATATGGATTTACCATATCATCAAATGCGTATGTTGACTTGAGAAAAACCCAATCCTTGATGAGAAGACTAGCGAGTTCTTGCTCATCTCGGCGATTACCTTTCAAATAAGCCTTTAAACTCCTTTTCAGAGTTTGAATGATTTCATTTTCTCGGCATGTTCGCTCGTTGGGTGGTTGTGACAGCAGCGAACGAAAAGAAAGAAAGTAGGGACGTAGCATCTTTGCGTCGCTTGATGGTGCTGTCTGCCCTGCCGACATGGTATTGTGAATATCTGGTATATTCCGATTCAAAAATGCCGCCAATTCTAAATCCTCTAAACCTTCCGTCCCAGAACTACACTTTCCTGTGTGGGTCTTATGCAGATAATCTCTCGTTTGCGCTTCGTTGTGAGGAGAAAATCTCGATGAGCTATGTATGCTGCGCTGAACAATTGGTATCGATGCTGGCTTTGGCGTATTCTCTATTGGTATAATTTTCTTCATCGAACTACTTTTTTCAAATTCTTTCGGCTCTTCGTTTAAATCATCTAGCAATGCATCAAAATCTTCACTGAAAGATCTGCCGCGCCCTTGGACACTCTTAACCGACGAAATGCTAATGTCAGCACTGAAAGTTCTCGGTCGTCGATGCTGGCCAATGCTTTCTGAACAAGTAACGAATTCATTCCCGCCATAGACATTTTGCCCTTTCTCTTCCTCCTCCGTTGAAATCGTTCGACCTTTTTGTTCGTTTGAAATTACAGAAACAGTTGATATTGTTCGACCTTGTTGTTCGTTTGAAATTACAGAAACGGTTGATATTGTTCGACTTTTTGGGTCATGCCGTACGATAGAGGCTGTAGCTGTGCCAAGGTCATGACTGATGTTCGGATCGCTTCTCGGTTGAACAGCTTCAATATTGTTGAACACTGGATTTGGAATTACGAACGCTGAACTATCATATTGTAGACTTCTTCCCATGTTTCGTCGACGTATGCTCCGCACAACTTCTTCAGCCCTCGAAGCCCTCTTTTCTAGTTCTCGGAGACTCGCACTCCACGCCTTTTCTTCCACATACGGATAGCCAACTTGAAGGCAGATATTATAGAAATGAGTTCTCCATTGTTTCGATAAGTTCAATTTGAGAACTGATCGTGTAAATTCCGACAGTGTGGAAGACAAAAAACTCTCTTGAAGCATGGATAATTTCTTGCAGTCTTTTGTAGTAAACAACGTGCATGATTTTCCCAAAACGAATGACCTTGTGCTCAATTTTGTGTTTTTCATCTTCTTAGTGAGTCGGCTTGACTTGCAGAGTAGCAAGTCACCCAAAAACTCGTTAAGTTTGATCCCATGTGGAAGCGTCAATAATCCTTGGTCAAAATGTGTCATAAGAAACTCGACAAGGGCGGTCTCTTCATTTGTCCAGCGCCCTGTTCGCTGTTTGCCTTTCGACAGGCCACTGCAGGAAATCGACGGATTGCTATTTGAAAGTAAGAGATATGGACTCTCTGCTTGAATTTCTCTATCCTCTTCACGTGGATGCTTCCTGCTTTGCTCTTTCTGTGGATAATGGTTATGCATACCCAAAGAAGAAAGTTCATACTTTTTCAAAGCAATGGCTCGTTCGATATCGTCAAAAGACAAAGGCTCAATGAAAATTCCCTTTACCGCACTTGATTGGCAAACAGGACATGTTAATTGAGAGGACTTATTAGCAGCAGGAAGTATCGAATCAAATTGTTTGCTTGATCCGTGTACATCCAAAACAAGATCCATGGGTATGCATCGCTAATGTTTGCAGATTATTTTCGACGAAGAGATGATGAGTTAGGGAACAATCAAACGAGGAAAAGAATGATAAGACCTATTATTTTCAAAATACGACTGGGAACAAAATTGCGAACAATAGAGACGCAATGTAATGCGCTTGATGAAATCTGATCGATAAATCATTCGGTTGCTGATCTCTTCAACTATATCACAGACAACATGGTGCTACAGCATGAGCAGCGGCGGCCACAAATGCGACGCAAACTTACTGCATGGACGGTGCACCCACAACCAACAAGACAAAGATCTGGATCAGGGTATCCGCATATTTTACAAATTCTACTAGAACTCATTTTTGCGCTTGACGTTGAAGTTATGTGTGTCGTTCTTGTTCTCGGTCCGTGAACATCAATGGACCCGCATGATGATATTTACTAAAACTGAATGCCACAGTTATCTGGTCTCTGGAGTGTCTGTGTAGTGTTCTGAGAGCAAAGAACTCATATGATAGTGTAATCATTATTGCGAACACACACCGCTTTCTCCCTAAGGAGAAAGACAAAATCCCTTTATCTTCCTGTTCTCTTATTTGATTTTTTCTCTCTTCGAATGGAAAACAGAGAATTTGTGAAGACAAAAATTCTTGCACAAACCCCGAAGCAGTTGGAAGGAATGGAAAGTCATTTACTGCTAGTAAAATCAAATCAAAATGGATTAAAATCTTGGGAGTCCCTAACACGTTACAGTTCACAACTTTACTTCCATCTGAGAAGCAGAACCAAAACACACAGAATTGTTCTGTGCGATTCGCATGCACGCGCACGCGTTAAACAAATGCTGTTGTTTGGCTCTGCGTCGGCCTCAGTGGGGTCATGCCAGGCCCCCCCACCCAACACTCCCAAGGCCACAAGAATGGGTTGAAGAGCAAATTGGCAATCCTGGATCAGGCCCTAGTATTGGTCAAACTTGTTCGAATGTGTGCCAGCTCTGAGGTCCACGGGTGGTGCATTGGGGTGCATTGGCCAAAAGCCCAAACCCTGGGTTTTTGCCCCCATTGGCATGGGGATTACCAAGGCCGCATTTGACAGCAAGTGTCTTCCCAAATCCTCCCCATTTGCCTCTGGGAGACCAGCGGTGTGTGCCTGCCAGCAGCAGCGAGAGCCGGGGTGTGATGGGGGGGGAGCCACTATCTACCACCACAACAACGACCTGCTTGGGGTTGGCATGTTGTTTTCGATGTTCCAAAATGATGCCTGTGTTTAACTTTGTGGGTGCTGCAGCGGCAACATTGTCGCTGGCAACACCATTGATGGTGGGCCAAAAAAAAATCATTGTGAGGCAATTTTGAATTCCCAGTCAAAGGTGCATCACCAAAATGTTTTGTCCAATGATTCCAGAAAAATACTACAGTACGTAATGAAGCATAATCATTTGTGATACTTAGAATCTTTACGTTTAATTCGGTATTGGATGACCATCAGATGCCGGATACATCTAACGGGAGTGCTTTGATCGGATGCTGGTTTGGAACACTCACCAGATTTTATTTGAAGTAATTGACACGAGTGTGACGCTGTAACGCGAGACAAATATTGGAAATACGATTTTGACGGTATCTTGTGTGGTGAGTAGTAGAAATTATGTTGTGAGGTGTGGGAGAGGATGACGATATCACACGCCAAGGATGCGAAGGGTGCAGAATTGTTCATAAACGTAAAATTGTGGATTTGGGTTTGACATAATGGTCGAAGGTGGTTGTTCAAGGATCACGTCGGCGCGGTAATCTCTACTTGCTGCAACAGGACTGGTATGCGGCTGACAGGATTTTCACTTTTGATGCCACTGACATAGGAAGAAGCATTGCCGTAATTATTCAAACGCGCCGAATGTTTTTTTAGAGCTACTCTTGGAATCTTCCTCTACCTCCTTTTTCACGGCAGCAACTATGGTATCACACAATGATTCATCAGGAAGCGTCTTAGATACCATATTTGTAAATAGTAGTCTCCTTAAGTCTGTATGATCATTCGAAATATTTCCTGCAATTTTCATCCATTTCAATGTTACTTCGGATCGCTCTCGTACAATATCTGTGGTTCCCGTTCATTAGTGCAAGAAGTAAAAATTGGAGTTAGACTATAGAACGTAAAAAATTGAAACACCGTGCTGCGCAACGACTGACCTTCGGCAATGATAGCGGGATCGACCCAAGCTAGAACTTCGTTGTTTGTTTCAATAATCGAGCGGGGAGACTTGAAGATTTCTTCCAAAAAATCCTCGCTGCGGGCATGCGTTTGATGGCCGTCGAAGTACTCGTTTACATTATCTTTATAAAATTCCAGCAGCCATTCGTGGGTTTCCGATCGAATTGCGTCGTCGTTTTTGTATGAATCTAATACACGGTGGATGCTTTCCTGGGTTGCTAGAAGCAGCAGCAAGTCAAAGTTGGCTTTGCGGTATGGTGATGAACCCCGTTTTGGATTCCATAGCAACTGGCTCCAAGTATTCAAAATAGTACGATCAAACATAGTCTGGCCTTTTTCTTCGATCGAGGATGTCGAAGAAGCATTGGAATCTGAGTCCCTGCCTGTAGGCGCCTCGAATACCTTCAACAGCGCATCCAGGTCACTCAAGTTTTTATCCTCTTTTTCCTCGTCGGTGCTATCTTTGGCATTTTTTGTATTTAGCTCGTCGTCATCTTCGTCGTCTTTGACTGTGGCTTTTCTATTGTGATCCGCGAAAGATTCGGTAATTTCTTCGTTAAGCTTCAATAGCACATCCAAATCTTCTACCCATTCTTTGGACAATTGTTCCCGAACAGAAAGAATTCGACGAACCAATGCGGGAGGATCAATAGAGAGTTCGTACTCTTTTTTTTTCTATTTTCGTGAAACAATTGAGTTGTTTGTCGGAAGTTAGTTTACGAATCGTATCGAGGAGCGATCCGATTTTCAGAACGAGATTGTGCAAATGTACTAATTACTTACTTCATGTAGAAATGGGTTCTTGGACAAATCTGTGCTTTGTTTTGACTTCTGGTTGTCGTTACTGGAGGATTCTCCGATGGGTATCGTGGATAGACTATCCAAGTAATTAGAACTCTTGCTAGGAGTCGTAGATTCAAAATCTGTGGATATTTTCTTCGCTTTCTCTGAAGAATCGTCGCGATGTGCAGTTTGCTTCTCTGGTTTATTGCTGCCCTTTTCTTTCAATCCAGACTTTTTCTTTTTGTCTGTCGTTTTGGAGCTGTTCTCTTTCTTTGGCTTTGACGGTGTCTTTGGCAACGATGTATGTGCTGACGACGACGATATTCTGTCCAAATACGAAAGTTTTCTGCTCGTCGTTTTGGATGCCCGAGATTTCTTTGAAACAGGATGGGGATCGTTCGAGGGCTTCATAGTATCCAAATAATTTCTTGCCGTCGAGAAAGCGCGATGGTTAGATTTTGGGTTTGTTCTATCTTCCACACTTTCTCTCGTCACGTTAGAAATACGTTTTAAACTCTCGAAATATAGGTTGTGTCCCGAAAGCTTTTGTTGACGGCGTCGATTTCGAAGTTCTATGACTACAACTTCCTCCGGGCGATCGATGTAATCTAGAAAGATTGAATCCCACTCAGGAAACTTGGTTAGGTTGAATGCCCCAGTTCCGTGAAAGTTGTCGATGCTAGAAAAGTCTAGTGTTTTCTGAAAGCGTATTTGTAGTACAAAGTAATTGAGACAATGACGAGACAAACGATAAAGTTAAGAACGCTGACCCATTTTACGAACATGACCGATTTACTTGAGTCTTCGAATTCTGCGGCTTACCTCGAGCCATCGAACAGTATGCTCCTCGCGACATTGGTTGAGAAGAAATGCGAAGGATTGTATCGATCGTTGAGTCAAGAAGTTTCGAATGTCGGTTCGAGATTTGGGGAAGACGTCACTACCATAACTGTCGTTGTTGTCAGGAGATGACGACAGCGATAGAAATTTGCGATTCCCCAGTGTAATGGCCGACGATTGTGTATTAGGTCCAAGGAATGCGGATGTGCCAGTCACAATAGCTATCACGAGTAGCAACGATATTATTGGTTTGCCCATTGTGGATCGGAAAAAAGTATTCCGATTACCGTTTTTTATCAACTGTTGTAATCAAAATGCCAATCTAAATTCTTTCGACTTTGGTCTCTGGTGACACCAAAGTCTTCAATCGTAGAAAAAAAAGAACTTCGAAAAATGAATTCCGATACATCATTGGCGAAGCAAAACAGCTTGAACCGAAAAAGGGGCATATGAAAGTGTTTTCGGCGTAAAGGTTAGGGTTACGTTTACTGAACTTTCCGTTATCGAGGCATCAATTCAGACGTGTACACTGCACACGTACACGAAAGCGTGTTTACTTTAGTTGATTCACTTGCAACGCCAATTATTTTTGAAGACATAGTTGGATGGGACAACGACAACGGAACCTAATGTTATTGTTATAACGTTATAACCTTTATTTTACCGCGTCTTCCAATCTACCGCAATCATCCGAAAGCCACAAGACGGTGGGCCGAAGACGTATACAGCTATCCGTTGAGTACAATTTGGTTGAGAACAATGCCACCAATCGCCAGACGAAGAAGAAGCCGCCGACGAAATAGCACACCGCGTCAAGATCGTTCCAGCTCGCCTGATAGCGATTGTGGATCACGAGACTTTGTCAATCGACTCAATAACCACAGCACAAAGTCTAGAGTTCTTCCTCTAAGTAGAGATAGCCAAGAAAATGAAGAACCATTGCAAATGTCGTCCACTCGTGAACGACAGCGTCGGCGGCGATCCTCCAGAGGGAACTCCTGCATCACAGAACTTGCGAAGGAAATAGTGAACAAAAAACGCGTCATTTTTATTACCGGAGCAGGACTAAGTGTGGCATCCGGAATTCGACCCTTCCGAGGTAAAAGTAATCACCAGAGCGAGGCATTGTGGACCCAGCATATTTGGACGACAGCAACAGTAAGTTTTCATTATCCTATGGGAACAAAGTTTTGGATCGTGTCTTACTGATTTCTCATGATGAAATTCTTTATTCGAAAAAAGCGCGAATGCTTTCGGAGAAATCCGTTGTTGTGGTATAATGAGTTTTGGCTGCCTTGTTTATCGCTTCCCCCTCTTGTTCAACCGAATGCGGCACATCGCGCCGTACATTGGCTGTTGGAGCAATCAACGTCTGGAGGTGCCGAAGCTCTTCGAATTCGAATGATTACACAAAATGTCGACGGTCTGCTACCACCCAATCCATTGCACACAATCGAAGCGCATGGACGATTAGGGCTTTACAAATGCATTCCTGATGAAGACTCCGACACGGATAGTGAAGACGACGATGACGATGATCGTCCCGTCCACTTAGGGCATCGAAGGAAGTGGCGGCGACATCGGCGTGATCAAAGGCTCCGTCACAAAAGTCGTTCTCAGCAATGCCCTTACCAAAACGAGGAATCGGTTTCCATCGATGAGATCGAACCAATTCTTATCCGAGAAAACTTGCGACGTGGGAAACCCTTGTTTGCAGCACCGATGTGCCCATATTGCAAGAATACTCTGGCACCGCAGGCTCTCTTGTTTGACGAAGGTTATCATTCTCACGACTTTTATGAATTTCAGAAAATGGAAGAATGGTTGGCCGAGGCCGAAATTATTGTTTTCATCGGTACTTCATTTGCTGTTCGTCTTCCCGAAGTAGCCTTGGAGCATGCTAGGGCAATGAAAATTCCCGTGTAAGTGTATACGAACGAGAATCATTACGTGATATGCATAATTCTTTTTCAGTAGGGGTTGCTCATATGACACAAATCACATGTTTTTCTTTCAAACTAGTTACAACTTTAATTGCCACGACACATTAAAACCCACAAAGATGTTGGACTCGTACAATATTCGAGGTCTGGCTGAAGAAACTCTACCTCTTCTGGTCCAAAAGGTGGCAGAGCTGCAAAGAAATTTCAATATTCGACGGTCCTCGACACGACTGCGGCAGCGCAAAATTTGTGCATAAATAATGATTTTTTAGCAAATGAAGGAATTCTTCCAAATCAATCTGCTCGACGTGCCTATGATCACTAGTGTAAAGGCTACAAATCAGTGCCGTCATGGCCTGGGGAAGGTAGTTCTCCTGCCTCAACTAAGACATTACGATTACTTCAAATTGTATCGTCCAAGATTGAAAAATTCCATTTATAACGATACATAAAGTGACGGACACAGACTACGCTAGAAGACATTTTGACTCAGCCACATATATGATAAACGAATGACTTTAGGGCAATGTTTTTCTCTTACTAATATCGATCTGAGTGATACATGAACGCGCCATAGAAGATGTTGTCAGTCAGCATCCAAAAGAGAGTTGAACCAAAAACTTTGCACCAATACTACTGTGACTAACATAAACTTACATCGTATTCGTTCCCAGAAGTCACAAGTACAATCGCGCTCGACTAAACGACCTTCGGGAGGCCATTGTAGCTCGAGAAATTGTGGAAAAAAGTCGTCTTCCCAATACCCATGACTACTACCGCCACTATTTCCACTATTTATTCCACCAAATCCACCTCCTAGAAGGCGATTGTATCCTCCACTCAAACCCGTCCCCAACACTCCTTTCCGTCCAAAAGTGAATATTTATGAGTTTTGTACAAGCTTTAGATATATGTCTCAGAATAACTATGGTTCAACACTTACCCATATCTTGTGCCATGCGTTGGATTTGCTCGATCATCGCACTGTTTTCACCAGTAACAGTATCTATTGTATTGTTCCATCGGGATAAATATTGCCGTAAAGCTCCCAATGGGTTGTCTCCATTCGCATTACTAGAAGACGGCTTGTTGCGTGTTAGTTCGGTTCTCAGAGAATCCTCCTCTACAACCTCCATGTTTAAGACTTCCAATGCTCGTTTACGAAATGCAGCCTCGACGCTCAATGCTAACTCCTCCCCTTCTTGACTAAATTCCATAGTTCCCTCCGAGTCTTCCAATACCTTGTCTTCAACATCGCGCCAGATATTGAATAATTTTCTCCTGTCGGATTCCCAGGGAAGATAATCGTCATGAGACTTACCTTCAGGGTTGTTCAAATGCGGAATGAAGCGCCATGGAATCCATTCAACACTACTCTCGTCGTGATTGGGATTGCCCGTCCTAGCAAAGGCAACCCATCGTCGAGCCATGTCGTGTGCAGTTTCTTCGTCGGAGTCTTCTAAAAAGTAGTCGTCAAAGAAATGCCGTAGAATCCCCTGAAAATATGACGTATAGTTTGAGAGTTGGCTTGATGAGGTAGATGATGATGTTGTCCTGACGGTCTCGTTATTCAAGTCGTCCTTGTATGCCGACAGCAGGTCTGTATATGGGAACTCGGGTGGAGAAGGGGCCTCCTCTTCAGCAACTCTACTCAGTGTGCTATAGTCGCTCCTTTTGAAGGCAATATACAGAAAGAAAATAAGAAATGAGATCGAAAACATTTTGTGCTAATATATTGTGCAGAAAATTTCTTACCTTATGATGTCAATCGCCTCGAATACGTACGGAAGCTCTGCAGTATGACAAGACTTGCCCCAGCACTCTTTGTAGCCAGGCACGTGGGTTGGTTGGGAAAATCGATACACGTAAACATTGTTTCGTTTGTCTTCGTTGTTTCCATTCCTATTTCTTTGCTTTCGATTAGCGTCCTGGCTTACGTTCTTGTTCACGCGTTGTAGACTCAATAAATGTGCGTAATGCCAGCTTGGACATCGAAATAAGTAGTCGTTGATAATGCGACTCATTACCGGTCGATAATCTACCGAGACTTTCGATGCCCCCTTCAGAGCTTTTTCTTTAGCCTTTTGCTTCAAATTAGCCAGTCGTCGCTGCCTTCGAGACTCTGCCTTTACTGGATCTTCCGACGCAAACATTCTCTGCCACCATTTCATGCCGTCGTCTGGACTTGTATGATTTCGATTATCGAAACCTCCTCCACGGGTCGTCGTTGTTGTTTTTAAGAGCTCTTGGTATTCTTCCTCAAGTGTAGCCTGATTTTCAGCCCAGTATTGTTTGTTCTGTTCCTCAGAGACCTGTTTTTCGGCCAGTGCGGCAGCGTCGGCTTCGAGTTGAGCTACGTATGTTCGATAGTGTTTGAGTACACGCGGAGCCGAGTCTTTGAACAAGGCACCAACAAACATCCAATAAACGGCCTTGCTCATCGTCAAAGGAAAAGCACTGTGGACAAACATTTCTCCCTCGTGTTTGTTTGTCCCAATTATGATAGGAATGTGGTCTGGAACCAAATGTAAATTATGCAGGGGCTGCGTGACATTTACCATAAATTTACTCGTGGATTCGCGACGATGATTAAATCGACTTACAGAACTGCTAGACTGATCGACAGAAAACAGAGAACGACCGTGCTCCCATTCTCTTTGTGTGGAATATGACAACGATGAAGTTCCAGTGGTGGCTGCAGTAGCTGTTGTGAGGGTGGGTCCCCATGCAAAAAAGTCACCAACACTTCTAGGGATTCCCATCAAACTCGATTGTGCTCGAATAATTTCCTCAACTGCCTCCGTCCTCATGCATTCCAAGTCGCGACAGTCCACTGCCCGTCGCAAGGCATCGCCTAAAAAGTCCGCGACGACAACACTCCGAAACTGATAACCCATTGGGTTTGATTGCAAAATAGCCTTGTGAAACAAGCCATCATTTTGCATCTGCAGATGCAAGCCAATCATAACAGCTCCAGCAGATTCTCCAAATAGTGTAATACTGTTTGGATCACCTCCAAAACTTCCAATCCGTCGCTTGATAAAGTGTAGAGCTGCACGCTGGTCCTGTAATCCATAATTCCCGTACAATCCGAGCTCACTGCTAACCAAAAATCCCAACGCACCGAGTCGATAATTGACTGTGACTACGACTACACGCTCTTCTTGCGCCAGCCGACGAGCGTTGTATTCTGGCCTTGCTGCCCCACCCTGTTGAAAGCCACCACCGTGCAACCATACCATTACAGGAAGAAGTTGCGTCGACGCGGACGAAGGGTCAGAAGCCGCCGAGGCTGCCGCGGCCCCCGCGGGTGTAAAAATATTTAAATAAAGACAATCTTCGGACATTGTGTCTGGATTCGCAAGAGGATTCACAATCGCATCAACTACCTGATAACAATCCGTTCCATACTCAGAGGCGTCTAAAATTTGTGGCGACCATTTTGGAGGCTCTTGCGGTGGTGCCCATCGTCGATTGCCGACCGGTGGTGCTGCGAAGGGAATACCTCCGAAAAAGTCGACTCCCATGTTGTGGCTCCGGACACCCTGGATAACACCCAAACCCGACAAGGAGACGCGGACAGGGATTGAAGAATCACCAATGTCGAAAGGGGTATATTTAAATGAGGCCTGTTGATCCTCCTTTTGATATTTTGCATAAATTGATTCGTGTTGTTGCTGTTGGGCATGTACTATGTGATTGAAATCGTCAGAAACCATAAAGATAATCGATAGAACGAGTGATAAAAGTAAAGTTGGTGTAGCAATTTTTTGGGATTTTTGCATCGCCTTTTTTTTCCTTTCTTTTCGTTTTTGCTTTACCGACTCGGCGATTTCCATGAGTTCTTGGTCGCTTCGTTCCGGGTTTATCAGTTTATTGATTCGTTGCATTTGCTGTCGTTTTTCAGCTATGCTTAGATGTTTGACCTCGATACCTCGCATTGCGGACGTTTCACAAATGATTGATGGCGCTGCTTGTCTCGTAACAATACGCTTCACCCCAAAGGTGACCAAAGCAGCGAAGCATCTTTTACACGGTGGGATTGTTATATAAGCTGTACAATTCTCTGTAGATTGCGATGATTTACATGCCTCCGCAAGTGCATTGATTTCCGCATGGATATCGCTCGTACAATCAAGCGTATTGAAAAGTGCTGTGTTTGTCGCCGCTCCGAGGATATTGCTCCAAAAGCGTTTTTCAAAATTATCTATACCGTCTTTTCGCTGTATCATATCTATGTTGCTCCCAGATCTCCGGGGACATTCGATGCAAACATTAGATCCAATCGAAACTGAGTCCGAAGACCACGAATTTTTCTCTTGCCGGACGATCAATGCTCCCATGTGGCCCTGCCTTCCGCAAGCTTGTGTGCTACGCGTAATCAGGAAGACAACATCCAAATACAATTCATCCTCTGTCAACTGTGGATCTGGTTTCCACCCGTACAATTCAAATTTATGTGCTGGTGAAGGGGATGAAGGGTCTACGTTTAATTGCTGCATCACAACGATCGGAAGGGAGGTTTCATATCGATTTTGTGACGACGTTTGATAGCAACATCAAAATGAGAAAAAAATACATACCGCAAGTACTGTTTCGATTCGTTCGATTCATTTATCCTCCTTCGAATGCCGCGCCTTGAATTTTGTCTCTGCTTGAAAATCTTGCGTGGCTTTCAGGAGCAATAATCGCTCCCGCTGAAAATCAATTGTGCAGACGACTTTATGAAGCACGCAAAGCAAATCAGTTTTCAGATTTTTTAATTAAAGGAGCACCAATACGAGTTTGTTTTGCTAGTGCAGGCCTTTGGTCCACCAAATCATATATTTTGAACACCAAAATACGAATAGAAGGGGACCTGAAGACGACAAATTAGCGATCATCATTGTGGTCGAGGTTGGCAAAGGTATGGAATTTAAACTCCCGCACTTTTATCGTATCGTCGATCACGAAGAGCGACGAAATCAAAACAGATAGATGATGAATAGTTCTCTTTCAATTTGCTCGAATTCCGACGAAGATGACGACATTCGGATGCAATATATACGAAAAGACATTCTTCAACCAAATAACGATGATGATGACGGCGATGATGATAGTAGCACTCGTTTCTTCGTCAGTGAGCCCTCTACTAGCGAAGCAGATTCGTCGGAGAACCTCATGCGACTCGGAGCAGTCGGTGGGACTATAGGGACGGAGGAAAGTCTTTTGTATCTAGACCGATCGGGTAGCGAGGAAGATAATCTCCTCATTCATGTCGATGGGCAAGAAAACATCAACGCTATGGTGGAGCATAGATCTAACGATTTTGATAACTCATCACGAATTGCATCTACGGATCCTCTTCCAATGCTGAAGCAAAATGCCTCAGATGCCATAGGAGATACCGAAATAGGCACATTCAAAAATGGACAATGTGAACAGTTACAAGAGCAGGACGTACTAGTTGGTGATACGATAGAAGTGATGACGTCCTCTCCTGCTCTACCTATAGCACTACCACCATTATACGCTACAACACCAAGTGGTATTAGCGGTGGAAGAAAGCAGTCAAACGAGAGGCAGTATCGACGAAGTGGATGTAAAGAAACCAAAAATTCAAATCAGGAGAAGAATGACGCGCCCCAGATCGAAGAAGAAGATGTACACCAACACCCCGATGATACGAATCTCAGTATCGAAATGAATTCGAACGCCAATAGGAGCTCGTTGAAGTCAACAATCGATAATAATGGTGATGAATGGAGCACGCAGCAGAAAGAGATAGGACTGTTCTCCCATTTTGCCACGGGGACAAGAGATAACGACGGGGCAACTCGACAAGCTCGTCGAACCAAACAGAGAAGCTATGGACAGTTAAGGACAAGACATCTTCATCAAGAATCTGGAGAAGACTCTTCCTCACAAGCATCGTCTGATCAATCGTATGTTAACTTCTTTCATCCAAACTCACCATCTCAGCAACCAACATCGCAACCATCACTTGATGTGAGCTATCAAAGAGCTAGTCCGTCACCTCGAATGCTTTCTCATGGACAAGGACGTTCGTCGCCTCCTCCTCCTATTAACACCAATCTAAGCCCGCGTGGTACCCGTACTTCTCGAAATATTTCATCGAAAAGTACTAATTCAATCAATCACATCCAACGCAGCGACTCAAATACTGATTCGGCACTAGGTCTTTATAGCTCATACGATGGAGCCCATCCAACTGCGGGGCATATCAACCAAAATTTACACATCAAAGTAGATCCAATAACAATTTCATCGGGAAGTCCCATGTATCAGACTTCGCCAACATACTACTATCCATCCCGTGGTCATCACCGGGGTAGTAGTGAAACACCTGTGTCGAATCAAAGATTTGACTTCGAGCAGCAGCAGCACCTATATCACCAAATTTCACACAACCGAAGTCATTCATTTGCAGCGCCACTCCACGAGAGTCCTTCAAGCTTAAGCAACCATTATTTATATCCGCAGCAACAGTACTCAACAGTAATGTCCCGTTCAGAAACGCCAAGCAATCGAAATCGCGACCCAAGTCTAAGCTACGATTCCTCGAACAGGAGCAAAAACTTAGAACTTAATCTCCAGCAACAACAAGTAGAGCAGCAAGGTAGAGATACATATACATTTGATGATGACGATTCATATTCTAATTCTATTTCAAGTCACTCGAGCAAGGAATTAGAAAAAGAGAGAGGTATACATGTTTTGCGTGATGGATTGAGTCATGACAAGCGAGTACCACGACAACATCGATATGATAATTCAATTCCGAAGTTTGACAGACGTCAGTTTCTTCCCCAAACTTTTGGTTTTCATGATGATACCGGCCAAAGTAATTACCCTACTTTTGTCTGTCCAAATTGCAAAATGCGTCAAAGAGAATTCTTCACTGTTTCGAGTGCTCCGAAACAGCATGGGGGCGAGGGAATTGCGATTTCTCTAATGTTTGCAGTATATGTTGTGGCATCATTATATATCTTCGGTTTGCAAGAAGGATGGGGAAAGCTCGACTGTATTTATTTTGCTGTCATTACACTGACTACAGCTGGATTAGGAGATCTCGTCCCTACCACTGATGGTTCAAAGATAATTTGTAGCATCTTCATCTACTTTGGAGTCGCTTGCATTGGTTTGTTACTCGGTTCTTACATTGCTGGTATGTTGGATGAAAAATCATACCGAGAAGCAGTCGCTAACCAAATCAAGGCATGCCCGAATTGTGCAAATATAAAGAACATGAGATACATTTCAGAAGAAGGAAGAGTGGCGTATGCAACACTAAATGATAAAATGAGTATGGAGCGTATTGCTGAACGACATGCCATATCGTTACGTAGCAAGAATCCAAAAGTTAAAGCTTCCAAAAAAGTTCGGCGACATGATGACTCGCCTCAATTTTCCCAGTCGGAAACGCCCTCTAGTTCGAAATTCATGAGAAGAGAAAGCGAAGATCTTTCGACGAAGACACCGTTGTCATTTGAATCACCAACCATGAAGAAGCAACTACTAGGTTCTCCAATGACGACACAGATTCTTCGCCGCCAAAGCCATACCAGACATGTTTCAATGGATCTTCAAAGAAATGAGATTGGACTTAATGGTGGTAATGCCCACATGTTGTCACGATTTGATTTTGATCTCAACACAGAACGTTATCGAAACAATTCAGCGGATATTCATATTCCTGCGACAGTTAATGAAGGCACTCAATCTATGTATGAGAAAAATACACCCGCAAAAGAGGAAACGAAAAAGAAATATCAAGAAAATGTAGAGTCTTCAGAACCCTCCTTTCCACATCTAGTCTCAGAGACATCTAAAGATAATCCACAAGATTTGGACAGCGATGATTCAACAGTTGAAGACAGCGACTCCGATACTGACAGTCTAGGGTCCGAAGTCGACGTGATTGAGGGCCGTCACAATGGCATACGTAATGCAAAATATGTAATTTTGACATTGCGAGAGGCTCTTGTTAATTCTTTGGTGATCATTGCCTTTGGGTGTTTTGGATTTTATTTGATCGAGGGATTTTCCTTCGTTGATAGCTTGTACTTTACAACAGTCTTGCTGACATCAACGGGTTATGGTGACATAGTCCCGAAGTCAGAAGGAGGAAAACTTTTTGCTACAGTATACCTACTCGTAGGTGGAACGATTCTACTGAATAATATGTCTATGATCAGTATGATTCCATTAGAATTAAGGAAACGTCGAACTGAACATTCAGTCCTTACGCAATTTGGAGATTCTTTGGATGACGATGCACTTCGCGAGCTAGCTACGGGTCCATTGATTCAACGGATAAATCTTGGTGGTAAAAACACGCGTGGTTTGGATGAATGTACGCGTGAGATGTTTGCTCTGGCTATGATGATACGATTAGGCAAAGTGACAGAACACGATATTAAACTTACCTTCGCCGCATTTAGCAAGCTCGATGTGCACAATGAAGGTATATTGAATAGCAAATCGATCATCGGGGGTATGATCCAAAAGCGTCGTCGAATGAATCTTAATAACAGAAATAAAAATGAAGGTTCAGACCAAAACACCGGGTTCGTATCAGGAGGAAACGTCGGCTGGATAGATCCTCCAGTGCCTCATCATTTTGATGGCATTCGCGGTAGGAGCAGCAGTACAAACGGCTCATTTGTTCCAAATTCTTACAGGCACAGCATGAATCATACCGATCAAGCTCCTTTGCTTTCCATGTCGGAAAGAGGTTTTCCCCAGTATGGCATGAACCGGCATCCATTTGCACCCACACAGAACGAGTAACTGAATTAAATAGAGACAATTCTTTCTTTGTGTAAATCATTTCAGTTTTTGATTCTTCTTCACTCATTGAGAAACGAAAAAATATGATCAATAAATTCTTAATGACTCGGTGACTAAATTGTACTATGTGTATAAATGTTTATCGTGCACTATCCTCAAATGCCAAGAATACAATCGTAATAAAGTATTGCGCCTGTTCAGAATAATGTCATAAAACCATACCCTTCTAAACAGAGTTTACGGTGACTTTGTAGGACAGCTTTGAATTGTCGTCTGGTAGATTAATGACAAGATCTCCTGTCAAAGTTCCTCCCGCCCCGTTTGGTATGCACGAAATTTCCATGATCGTTGGCTCTCCCTGGCGTCGATCCATTCGGCCTGCTGACGGTGACACCGATAGCGAGGGATGGGATCCAGCCGAAAAGGAGGCGTAGTAATCCTCAAACGTCATGCATGGTGATTGGACCGATATTTGAAGGGAGCCTCCTTGACCAGTCGAAGCAACCTGGAAAGAGAATTCACCATCTGGTACTGAGGCGGGGACAAATTCCATTCCAGCAGGTATGTTGGGATCAACAGTGATTCCTCCCGCCACGACGGCATCTGCTCCAAGATTTTCCAACCCGGGAAGTTGAGGGCCGTCTCTGTCACCGGCATTTCCAGCTTGCGATCCCATCATACCACTTGAAAAGGCGATCTCTTCTTCGGGATTGTATCCTTCAGGGAAGTAATCTCCGGTGTCCGTCGACTGATTGAGTCATCGGAGAAAACGAAACAAAGAAGGATAACGAAAAAGGGAAGAAAAAAGAATTGAAAAAATAAAAAGAAACCAGCAGGTAATATAAGAAATAATCCAAAGAAGATACAACAAAAAACACGGCATGTATCCCGTGTTCTCGTTTTTCTCAAGAACAGCGACTACATGTCATAATTGATATTCCCTTTCCATTCAATCTTCTCAATCTCGTCAGTTGGTTAAGTTGGATACGAGATTCTGTTCTACTCACACCCATCTTCTCCGAATCAGGCTTCCATGAGTTTCCGCTCAAATCCATACCGGGCGTTCCCATTCTTAGAGAGACGCATGAAACCTTGTTGTTACTACGAGGTGCGAATGCAGATGAAGTCGATGCCAATGTAGTGAAGGCTAGGATGCTTGCGGTAGAGAGTTTCATCTTTTCGTTGTTCTTTTAATCACAGATTGTGTACTTTTTTTACTTTCCGTTTTTCTTGCAATATGGTAAACAAGTCCTGAGACAACAAAAACAGATTGGCCCGGAACTGTCAATTGATCAATCTTTCAACAAAAAGAGCTTTAGGAGTGCAGCCGACAAACAAAAAGTACGGAAATCCTATAGGAACTGACGTCACCCATGAATTGATCGACCACTATGATTAAAAGGTTTTCTTGAAAACCTATTTTTCAAACCGGACGTAAAAAAATCGAACGAATGCAATTTGTCTTACTTCGTGCAGGATCTCATAAGACAGAAATCGAAGAAAGATCAGCAAGTGAGATCTCATGAATGGAATGATTAATCTAGAAGAAAAACCTTCAACGCTGTGTCGAATGATGAATCGTGCCTCATCTTTCCGTAGCCACACTGATGACAAGAATTGTGCAGCGGTAATGGCTTTGACACGCGCTTCTTCATTCCGGACGCCACGAATCAATCGTCCTTCTTTGATGAAAACTCGGGCTTCATCGTATCGTCATATTCCCACATATGACTCTAGTAGTGTGACCACGAAGAGCGGTATAAAATTCGACAGGAATAATCTTAACAATATATGGTTAGTTGATGGCACACCCGAGGAGGGATTGGAATCATTAAAACCTAATCTCCGAGGAAACAAATGGGCCAAAGCTTGTATCGGTTTGGTGATTGCAATTATTGTGACTTCCGTATTTGTGTATGCTGCTGCAAATTCGTGGTTTACTTACCCTGCCTCGGGAGATACAAATTTTTCGAGCAACCCTCGCCTTAACAAGATTATCGGGTTTCTTTCTGAAACCACGAGTATTTCATCGAAGGAAAGTCTCTACGATTCTTCCTCACCACAATCTAGAGCCGCCCGGTGGTTAGCCAGCAACGATTTGGAGAAACTCACTATTTTAGGTAGTGACGCAGGTCCGTTCGGGACAGACAGTGGAACTACAAATTTGAATGCGGTGAAGCCGTTCAATTTAGTTCAAAGATACGTTTTGCTCGTAATATATTTTGCGTTGGGCGGCGATAATCTCAAAGGCAGTTGGACAAACGACTACTCTTTCGCAACGCAAGACCGGCACGAATGTTCTTGGTACGAGCGAACAGTACAAGTCGACGGCACGCACACTAACATTGATGACGATTATTCTACCATGGGGGTAGCCTGCGATCGTGACTTGCTAGTTCGGAGCATTTCGTTGCGTGAGTACAAATTGTTTTCTACCGTTTATTCAAATGAACGCAGCCCCATCACTAATCATAATACACACACCGTTTTTTCTCTTGTTAGCCGTGAATAATCTCAAAGGAAGCATCCCCAGTGAAATTCAGTTTTTGACCACTTTAAACTTTCTTGATCTTAGTGGCAACCAACTCAGTGGATCTATTCCAGAGGGTCTCCAAAATCTTTCGCAATTGCAGTATTTGGATTTGAGCAGCAATCGCTTGACTGGTCATATCAGTCCAGTATATTGGCTGGGAAACGGAATGGCAAAGTTAGAATTCCTGAATCTTTCGAATAATTTGCTGTGTCTGAACAGCCTGAACACGAGCTATAGCCAAAGCTTTTCTTTGGGAGGAGATCAACGTCTCAAAACACTGGCACTCGGAGGCAATATCAACGACAATGGCGAAGGAATCACTATCTGCATGAATGACGACAGCGGAATTGTGATTCCTGATGAAATCCAATATCTTACAAGTCTTCAAGAATTATTTCTCGGTTGTTCAAATATTGGTGGTACTGTTCCAGTTTGGATCTTCCATAAACTCAAAAAGCTACAGTTCTTAGACTTGTCTCGTAACCAACTGGTGGGGAATATCAGTGAAATATTTCCTTCCGATAGCAATGCCTTTTCCCTGCCAGACGTCCACTCGCTCTTATTGCATGACAACAGATTGACTGGAACTTTACCAGAATCCATCGGACTGATGCCAAATTTGTGTGAGTATTTGTGAAACGTGGGGAAGCGCTACTTATTATGTCCTTAAAAGTCAATTTTGCATCTCACAACATTTGAGTTTTTGAAACAAAATTGCATGATAAAGCCATCGTCACGATCCACCACACCAACATGACAGTAGGAACCAACTTGGCCAATCATATCTGCTGGCAAGAGGAGGGGCCATCGGTTTTGGAATCAATAGCAACGGATTGTGGAGATGCCACCTGTCCTTGCTGCCTGGAGGATTGCTGCGACAGCAACGAATGCTATCAAGATGTTGATTGGTACTCCGGATCAATATTCGCCGCGCAACGTCAAAACGAGGATGACGAAGACGAACACTAGCTACACGTTCAACAACAAGAAAATGAAGTAGCAAGGAATCGCACATATTACGATGGTGTTCATAGCTTTGGTCTCTGTGTCCGCGGACTTAACTAGAAATTTGTCAAAAGCACATAACTGACGGCGTGAATCCCATAAAATATGAGACTAGAGTATTCAAATGCAACAGTAGCTTCTTTAGTAGAATTTCTACCACTTCGTCTTACTTGTAACTAGATCTTGGGCTCCGGCCCGCCGAAAAAGTAGTGATCGCAAAGATCTACAATGTTCTCTTTCTTAATCGCACCCTCGATCCGCCCCTTCAGGACAGCCTTAGCTTCTTGATCTTCGTCTTCTCCTTCTGGGGGTGTATACTTTCCAAGAAATAGGAGTGTGGGTAACCCGTTGATGGCCAGCCGATTCGACATTTCCTCTTCTTGGTCTGTATCAAGCTTGACGAAACGAACTTTCCCCTCTAGATCTTTCGCAGCTGCTTCGAATTCCGGGCTCATAAGTAGACACGGACCGCACCTAGAACCATTTGTCAATTCGTGATAGGTGATTCAATAACATCATCGTAATGGTCGAAGTAAAAATGCGAACAAAAACGGGAAGAAAACAATGAGATGTGCAGAACAGAACAGTTTCGTGCCAGATCACATACATGCTCGGGTGCTTCACTATTCTCATCGATAGCAATGACATTTATTTCAGTGCCAGGGCACCTTTTCAGCAGTTCTATTCATATTACCAGGAGACATTCCATCGAATTTTCGGTCGAATTTTGCATTTTGGCGATCAAAAACGCCTTGTTTCACACCGAACGACATGATACCTACCACGTAGCGAAGGCATCTATAACCAACGGAGTGTCCCATTCCTGTAGCATTATCTCTAGCTGTTCTCCCGTGACCAATGGCGCCGCCTTGACCTCCTCGCTTGCTTCATCGGCCATGAACAGCCTGGTGTTCTGTGCTGCTATCGTGGGCGTTGTCGGCAACGACGCGAAGGCATTCGCAGAAGAAACGAAACCCAATACGATGCAGGCAAAGCGTAAATAGATTGGTGTCATAATGGAAAGTTTCACTTTTTGTTGCGATTTGGAAAAGTTTGTTCAGTCTACCGATTGAAACGGATGATTGTATCAAATGCATTCCAATAAAATAATGCATCGCTCTGCCGACTCTTCTTTTCATCTCTGAAAGTGACGTTTTTTGTGACGCAGTCTGTGTAATCTCGCGCGCGATTTCATTTTGACCTACCTTCAAAGCAAAATCTTTGATCGGAACATCATTATTTCAAAGCAGATACTTTCTTGTCCTCTGCTGGAGTAGAGTCGAAATACTATCTTTGCTCAGTCGCCGAGAACCATCATTTACAGATAGATAGTTTCGCCGAAGATGACAATTTTATTGGTATTTTCGCTCCTGCTCCTGATAACCAACTCGATTGCTTTTGTTGCGAACAGACCTATTCACAACAACGGCCCAGTCAAGAACCCAATACTGTTGTGCCGTGGGACTCCGTCACTCTTGTTTTCGGCCCCGTTACCGTCCCAGTCCGAAAAGGATGCTGAAATTGACTCTGTCGACCCGGAAACATTGGCCGCAGTTCTTGACGTTGCCATAGAGGCCGCCAGAAAGGCGGGAGATATAATACTTGGAAACGCAGGTGGTGCCGACGTCACAGAGCGCAAGGCCAACAGCCGAGATCTATTGACCCTCATTGATCCTCTCTGTGAACAGACAATACGAACGACGATCCTCGACCGCTTTCCCAGTCACGATTTTTTGGGCGAGGAAGATGTGCCCCCGGGGAAAGAGGCCAGTGCAGCAGCGATTGAGGAAAAATTGAGCAAGAATACCGATGAAAACAATTGGCTATGGATTGTAGATCCCATCGATGGAACAACAAATTTTGTTCATGGTATGCCATTGAACATGCCATCAATCGCAGCAGCATACAAAGGGAGAGTTGTAGCAGGCGTCATTTACGATCCCCATCGAGATGGTACGAAGCAGATAGATTACACATGACATGCATGTGCTCTTCACTGATGTGCGTTTTTGCAATATCGATGACAACGCGCCATTTCGTTTTCTCACACTCATCGCCATTGAAATGCAATTTTTCAGAACTGTTCACGGCCACATCAGGCGGTGGCGCACAATTGAATGGAAAACCTATCAGAGTGGGAGAACAAAGCGATCTAGGCGATGCTGTTGTCGCTATGGGCTCACCACCAGGTGAAGAAAGCATGAAAATGAGCCTGCTTGGCATCCAATCTTTGATGCCTGTTGTACGAACCATTCGAATGATCGGATCGGCAGCCATAATGTTAGCATGGATTGCCAACGGTCGCCTCACGGCCTACTGGGAGTACGATCTCAGTTCCTGGGATATTGCAGCCGGGGCATTGATAATCCAAGAGGCAGGGGGGAAGTTTACGGACTTAGCCGGTGATCCGTTTACCTTGCGTACGAGGAAAATTGTGGCCAGCAATGGAAAGGTTCATGATGAACTTTTGACGGTTTTGAACAATGCTGGAGTGAGATGATTAGTTCACCGCATCATTTATGCCTTGGACTGAGCAATGCCACGAGAATAATCATTTTCACAACAATGTTTGTAATTATATTATTATTAGCATTTAGCTCTAAAATTCTACGTTATTCGATTTCTGTTGCAAGTGGTCAGTGCGACAAAATGTTTTGAGCAAAACCAGATTTGCGTGAAACCTAATCATGAATATTATACATCATATATCGAGAAAGCAGTTCCATAGCATTTAAACAGTGGAAATAATTGAGGGCGTAACGATGGTTCTTTCTTTTTAGTCGCAACCAGGCATGACTTACATTAGCTTCGTGCACTAGCTAGCCTTTTGTGCCAGCATCTTCTTCAAGTATTCAATCTCTTCCTTAGCCCTCGCAAGCTCGGCTTTGATGTCATTCTGTGAGGATCGTCCGGTCCAAGTTGGCACCGTACTCTCTTCGCTATCGGATGAGTTTGGACTAATGTCATCATCTCCTTGGAGGGACGATACAGCAGACCAATTCTTGTGGGGTACATCTAAATCAAATTCGTCCTCGGAATGGGTTGGGCAGCAACAAACAAAGTTTGGTGAAGGCACTCGATACTCATTACCAGAATATCTCAGCTCACCGTTGCTAAGATTAAAGTTAAAGATGGCTAATGAGTCAGAATCTTGGTTCGCAACTAGTAAATATTGTCCAGAATTGTCGAATTGAAAATGGCGGGGAGTTTCTCCGCGCTTCAGTTGACAAATAGATCAAAAGACGAAATATGATTAGAGATATGATAAGTTGTTTTTTTTGTTCCTTGAATATTGACGTACAGTATGGATACAACCGATGTTTACGAGCTCCCCTCGTTTCGATCCTTTAGTCTTCACTCGAAATACGGCAATTGACTGGTGTCCCCGATTTGAAACGATGACAAATCGACCTGACTTGTGCACACACATACGACCGCAGGTATTCATTTCAGTTGGAAAAGCGTTTGGGATAGTACTGATAGATTGTACTAGTCGAAGGGTTGAAAGGCCACGGAATTTTTCCATATCTTCGCCAGCCTTGGAGGCAGTACGGATCTCGTTTAGGAGTTCACAGTTTACTTCGAAGACAGCAACCTACATTTATTCACGTGATAAGAGAAGAGACGACACGAATCAAAAATGCACCATCAGCAAATGTCTGAAGAGAGCAAGTTCGACGAGGTGCTAGGTCGAAACTTGATAAAACTTACAGTAGAGCTCAATTCATTGACGACATACGCAATATTGTATTGTGGATGGAATTCAAAATAGCGTGGCCCATCAGGTCTACCGCTACACAGCCCAGACGGCATTACGTTGAGTTCTATCGCAATTTTTCCCTCCGTGGTATCATAATAAAATTCACGCACGAGATCCTTGCCTGTAGTACAACGCGTGGAGTGAAAGTAAATGCAACGGGATGTGAGAATATCACACTTCTGCTTTTGATGACGGTTGTGCACCACTGTCCTATTCAAACCTACCAAGATCCGGAACGTAAGCTACCTGCCCAACAAATGGGTCCAACACCAGCGCATGCGAATGGGGATCTGCTTGCCTTGCCAAGATAGTAGATTGGTCATTACATGAATGGTTCACACCACCGTCCTTTTTTGTCGATTGAACCATCTGTTTTCCCATGTTTGGGTCATAGGTGTTCTTGACACCACCTACCAGCGCACCTGTCTTTGGGTCCATAGGAATGACTACCAGAGTTGAATTCCAATAATTCACAGCTAGGAGGTTGCGCTGTGCCTTATCAATGGTCAAATAACATGTTGATGTCCCACCAGCATCAACGGGCTCTCCAAACTGTTCCATACTACCATCAGGTTTCAATTTATAGGCAATAATTTGTCCATTCTCATGACAATCTTCGGTGCAGGTGTAAACCACGTTCAAACGGGGGTGATAGCGAGAGAATGCTGGATTGACTACCGATTCTGCATCACCTTGAACGTTCAAAAGCACAAGGGACCCATCAGACGGGTGAAAACGATATACATAGAGAGACTTTTTGGCCTCGGTACCGCGGGGTCCATGGGCTATACAGGACCAGGTGTAAAATGATTACATTGAACATGCAAGCAACAAGAGGTTAGAGACGCTTTATTTTGAGTAGGAGACTTCTTTGCACAGTTGACCATAGACTACCACGATAGTTCTTCCATTCTCTTACCTAGCTTCTCAAAGTTTGAATACGATGTGATTACAAAGAGTTGGCCGTCGCTTTCGAACAAATTCTTCATGAGGGTTGGACGAGTAGATTTGAATTGACAGTAGAATTCTGTGGTTTGAAGGCTTTTTGATTTTCGTGTCTTTTATTTATGACAATTTGTCGGGAGCAAGGGAAAATCTCTTGTCAAAGTGATGTGTGATCGACTTGTCAAGAGGGTTGTGTCTTGTGATTCATTTACTGTTGATTGACATCGGTGGTGGCGTCATGAAGCAAAAAGGAAACGGCTACTTCAGGGTTTTGAACGAGAAGCGGACTGAGAATCGTATCGAATTTTTTCTTCAGTTGACACCATCTGCTTTTCTGCATAAATCTCGGTTTTCGCCTTCAGGTCAGTCTTGTCTCTTTGACACGGTTGAAGTTGATTGGGAGGATCGAGCAGTCACGAATACGAATAATCGATCGCATAAAAGAGAAAAAGAAAATCTTCGTTTACAAAACATATCATCGCTGCAAACTATGTCGTCGTCGTCGTTCAAAAACAAGGTCATTGTGGTCACTGGTGCTGGGGGCAACTTTGGTCGCGAAGGATGCTTGTATTTTGCTAGGTGTGGTGCGAAAGTGGTTGCTATGGATAACAATATCGAAACACTAGAAGAGACTGCAGCGTACGTGAAAAAAGAAACATCAGAAGAACCAGAACTTTTCATCGCCCCCTGCGACGTTACCGACGTGAAAAGTGTCGAGGATGCCGTTAATTCGGCTGTTGCACGATTTTCGAGGATTGATTTGCTATGGAACAACGCTGGGTATCAGGGACAAATCAAGCCAACACTGGACTACGATCCTAACGATTTTTCTATCGTCATGAATGTCAACGTCACGGGAATGTTTATCGTCTTACAAGCAGTTGCCAAGCAAATGGTCAAGCAGCAGAAAGAGGCGGCGGAAGATACATCGCAATACTCAATCGTAAATACGTCTAGTGTTGCAGGTTTGAGAGGGACGCCAGCCATGGTCGCATATGCCTCGAGCAAAGCTGCTGTCTTAGCTATGACAGTATCAACGTCCAAAGACTTGGCACCCTACGGCATCCGGGTTAATGCAGTTAGCCCGGCCCTAATCGGACCAGGATTCATGTGGGACCGCCAGAACGAACTGCATGCCAAATCTGGATCTCCGTATTTTGCCACGAACCCTGAAATCGTCGCCAAAAACAAGGTGAATAGTGTACCAATGAAACGTTTGGGGACAATAAATGAAGGTTAGTCGATGATACCACAACTGTGTGATTTCAGCTGCTAGAACCAGCTATATTGTTGCCGCGATCATTTGTCTTGTAATAACCAGCTTCTTGTTTTTTCAGTTGTCTCTTCGGTATCCTTCCTATTGAGCAATGCGTCTTCCTACACGACTGGTACAAATTTGGTTATTGATGGAGGTATGAGTTCCGGATTGAAGTGTTAATCCGGTCTCCTCGTTGTTGTGGTTGTTCATGAAGTGTTGGTTGGGCGACAAGTCTCGTCATGCCGCTAGAAGCTATCGCTGCAACAATATTATAAAATGTATCAACCGGGATGGTCTCGGACCCTTTTCGTGCTCGTCATTAATACGAACTGTAACGATTTAGTTCCAACCCAACCATATAAATTTCTCTAAAAGAGAAAATGTTAGTAACATTGTTACAACACTATTATGAAAAGAAAGTAGATTGAAGTAATTTTTGATTTAAAAAAACACGTCATGTACGTTTGGGAAAGGTTTTCTATTTATTCTTGTTCTTCACAAAACGACCGAAGAGTTTCTTTAGTCCTGATGATCCTCCCCCAGGAGCTGCAGAGTATCTCTCGTCTTTCCATTTCTTAGCTTGAACCATCCATGGATGACTGAGCAACTCGCCTGCTGCCGGCCGACTACCATCATCTTTGACCAATACGTGCCTGATAAAATCTTTTGCTACTTCTGAAACATTATCAAAATCAGGACTGGGAAATTTTAATTCTTCTCCGCAGCTTTGAATCTTGTCGAAGAGTTCTTGATCATTTCGTCCCATGAATGGGGCTTTAGCACTCAACAAGGCATAGGTCAAGACACCAATAGACCAGACATCAACAGAATGTGTGTAGGAATGATTCAGAACCTCTGGCGACACGTATAATTTGGTCCCCACGAATGATGTCAACTTTTTCAGGGAAACAAAGCGGTGGTGGGTGTTGTACCTACGAGAAAGACCAAAATCAATAATGCGAACGTCTGTTAAAGTTTGTTTGTTCTTTGTGTTCGGTTTCGTTTTGAAAAGCAAATTTTCCAGCTGTGTCATATGAAAATAAACAAAAAAGGAAGAGAATGAAAAACAATTAGAAATCGACAACCATCTATCCCATAGTGAGATACGTGCACTTGCCTTCAAATCTCTGTGAACAATGTTATGGTCATGTAGGTAAGCAACTGCATCGACTATTTGGTGGACAATTACAGCAGCTACCTCTTCGGAGGGACAATTGAGCATTTCGTTTCGATTCTTCTTATTTTTTGGCTTTACAATATAATCATAGAGTTCTCCACCCTTGCAGATTTCAACAACCATATGTAGAAACTTGTCGTCCTCGTATGTATCATAAATTTTAATAATACTCGGGTGATTCAGAGCGGTAAGAAGATTCGCTTCTTTACGCATATGTTCGTATTCGTCGATGTCTGCTAGTCTCACAGACTTTACGGCATATCGTTTCCCAGACGAACGTTCGATACACTTGCGGACAATAGTCTTTGTACCACGTCCGATTTCTCTTGAATGATCAATCCAATACTTTTCTTCGATGCTGTTTTCTCTTTTTGGAACAACATTTACTTCGGCGAGCTTCGAACCTGTTGAGTGTGTCGATTGGTTCATACTACTACAGCCAACTTTGCGATTGGAAGAATTGCTACTACCGATAGATCTATTTAGTTGCAATTGGCTAGAAGAGGCTTTTCGGATTATCACGAATCTATTTCGTGATGAATTACTATTTCCAATTGATCTATCCATCATTTTTTTTGATCTACTGATTGATAAGCTCAGAGGATCAGCGTATGACGCAATACTGCACAGTTCGAAGGTGCTGCCCAAACTATCTACGCCATCATCGTTATCGTTATTCTTGTCAGTGATTTCGTCCTTCGTCACCGTGTTGACATGAATATTTGTGCTTGCGTTTCCATTCCGGTCATCAATGAATTGTGAATCAATATTACTATGTTCATCTGGTATCGATGTAGAATGCGGTATAATATCGTGCGACTCATACAAATGATCACATCTTCCTTCCTGGCCACTTGACTCTCCTGTGGGTAACTCTGTTGGTGAAGTGGTTGAAGGTGTCACATTTGGAACATTGGACAAAAGTCTAGACACCTCGTCATAATCTTCTTCTACGGCTATTATTGGCATGTCGGTTCAAGCTTGCCGGTGAAGGCCCTGCTTCCATCGTCATCGATCGATGAGACTGCAACTGGCATTGGGTGTTTTGTTGTTCAGAAGGATTCACTTCTTCTGTAACTCTCTACTTTAGGTCGTAGACAACATGACACCAATTGTTCTAAAAACA
>Ga0115013_10000295_pt1 | contig 31317 bp, 55 predicted proteins | sample SouAtlMetagenome_2_FD_88686 | JGI IMG/M metagenome (GOLD analysis project Ga0115013, IMG submission 88686) | Marine eukaryotic phytoplankton communities from Atlantic Ocean - South Atlantic ANT15 Metagenome | ecosystem: Environmental > Aquatic > Marine > Oceanic | place: South Atlantic Ocean...
AGTAGCAAGACTAACAGTTTTGCAGACCAAGCACAAAGATATCGCATGGAGTAGATTAATGACTTCTGCTATAGGAATGTTAGCAGAAAGTGGTGAATTTGCTGAAATAATGAAAAAGATATTATTTCAAGGCAAAGTAATGAGTGATGATAATAGGTATCATATGAAGCGTGAACTAGGAGATATCCTTTGGTATTGGATTCAAGGGTGCATTGCGCTAGGTTATGAACCTGAAGATGTAATGAAAGAGAATATTTCAAAGCTAGAAAGTAGATATCCGAATGGTTTTGAAATTGCAAGAAGCGAATACAGACAAGAGGGGGATATATAATGGCAAATCATGTATATTTTAATATAGAACTAAGTTTAGTCGCAGGTCAAACAGAGCTAGTAGAAAAACTAGGTAATTCTTGTCGCCATGCTCAAGGAGAGATGCAGTGGATAACTTATGAAGTAGAAAAACTACCTATATATCCTGTGCCTTATAATGAGGAAGATTGGTATAGCTGGGGTTGTGAACAAATGGGAGCTAAGTGGGTAAGCGTAGATGACTGGAATGAGAATGTCATTAGTGGCCATTCGGCTTGGAGTCCTCCAATACCTTTTATTACAAACCTAATACAACACATCTACAATGAAGTAGGTGGTATGCCTAGTGCGAAAATGACATATGAAGATGAGTTTAGAAACTTTATAGGAGTATGTGAAGTATGGATTACAGGTGATGATGTCGATTGGGATTACGAAGATATAGATAGTGAAGAACTGATAGATACACTAGAAGAATGGAGTGGCTGGAAAACACAAGAGCCAGAGTTTGAATGGTGGGATTTAACTGAAGCTAAAAATGGTGATAAGTATGAGCCTCAAGAAGTAATGGACGAAATAGTTTATGGCTTCTTTGAAGATGGTAAAGTAGAGGTGCGACATGACTAAGCAAATGAGAAAAAGACAGAAGAAGTTAGAATACGAACTAGCGAAAACAAAACATACGCTTGAACTTATAAGAACTATCGTGCCAGTTGCAGTACTAATTCTACAGATAATAATTTTAGGGAGCATATTGTAATGACTGAGTATAGTGAAAGAGTAATAAAACGAGCTAAAGAAATAGCTGCTGAAGACTGGGCAAATAAGATAAGAGATATTCATATGCACAGGCTAAACAGTATGTGGTATGAGCCAGAACCAACTGTCGCTAAAGACCAAGGCGTGACTGATATAACCTACAATAGTGGTAAAATTACGAGAAATGGTAAGACGATTGTAGAGGGAGCGACTGGCGAAGACCTTATATCAAAATGGGAGAAAACGAATGAACTATAGTAAAGAAATGACGCTAGATATGCTGAGTTGTTATAAGGAAGCTCCAAACCGTGCCACCGTTGCGATTCTCGCAGAAAGGTATGGCAAGTCGGAGAAGTCAATAATTGGAAAGCTATCGAAAGAAGGTGTGTATCAAAGGCAAGAGTATAAAACAAAAGCTGGAGAGAAGCCGATAACAAAGGCTGAGATAGTAGAAAAGCTAGAGAAAGAACTGAACGAAAACCTGCAAGGGCTAGAGAAAGCTCCGAAAGAAGTATTAAAACGATTACTCGGCTCACTAGAAGAGTATAGATGGAGGGCGATATGCGAAGACTAGTAATGACAAGTAGAGGACTGGGAGTGTGCGAAGGAGTACAAAAACGACATGGAGATTTATTATACCTAGAAGTGACGCTAAAGACTGGAGAGAAATTCTGGGAAATGAATACGGATTGTCGGTATATAGACCTTGAAGTTGAAATTGAGGAAATGAAAAGACGCAAAAGATTAGACCAAATTACAGGAAAAATAGATAAAAAATTTTGAAGTTGGGCGAAGTCGTCGCTTAGATTAGACGCATTTGTAGTAAATTAATGAAAGACCGATTGCATGTTAGTAGTCGGTCTTATATATTATTTATTTAGATTAAAACTGTTTCTCTCGGTTTTTGCTCTCGTTTCATCTCTAGTCTCTTCTTCGCTTACGCTCGAAGAGCCTTAGTCAAAGATAAATCGAGAAAACCTTCGAGAGGAAAGAGATTACAATTACTAAAGTAATTAATATAATTTACATATATTATACCACAACTTTTGCAAGAAAGCAAGTAGTATTTTTGGGTAGGTTATCATTTGAGGGGTCTGGGAGCGTCTTATCTCCGATGAAATTTATTCCTCTGACGATAGTTAGTAGGATTTTGATTGGATTTTCTAAGATGTCTTTTCTTTCCTTCGTTCTTTTTGCGTTTGCGTTTTGCTGTTGGTTTCTCATAAAATTCAAGTTCACGGCATCTTTCTTTTATCTTAGCCGTTTCACATTTCTTACGAAAAATCCGAATTGCCTTTTCTGTAGGCATATTTTTACAATAAACGCTAGGCAAGTATAACTCCTAGAATTAGAATTATTAAACCTATCACAAGAATAGAGAAAGTGAAAGATTTTACAAACTGTTCAAGAAATCTATCCAAACTTCCACCCCTTTCTTCTTAAAAAGTGTATTTGTGAATAAAGTTGCTGTTCACTTACCCTTAGCTTTTTACATATCTCGCTAGTAGGTATTACACGATAATTATCGCGTAAGTATTGTTTTTCAGCCTGAGTCCATCTTTTATTCATACACATATTATACAAAAATTCTGAGCATAAGTCAAGAATTATTTTTCACCATCTTAAAAATTGTTCTTGACTTGGCTTCAAAATAGTAGTATAATATATACATTAATTTAAGGAAAACAATATGAATAATGATATCGCATTTTTAATTTGGTTAATTCTGACAAATATTTGCACTTACTTTTACTGTAAGTCATATTTTATAAAATTTACCATAGATGTTCTTGATGAAAAAGGCTTACTGTTAGAAGAACCAAACGGAAAATAATTCTTGACAGCAGGTGCAAAATTTAGTATAATATATCTGTAGTTAGATTAATCTAGCTAAGGGATTTGGGAAGGACATAATCCGTTCTATAAAACAAGTTCTTTCTGCATCTAAAGACATTCGTTTTAGGATTATGGGAACTACTACCGAAAGGAGTAGAAATATAACAGATGCAAAGCTTACTGAAAAGGAGTAAACAATGACAATAGATAACCTATTATATAAGCACTTTCTCGGCTTTGACGAGAGATTTTTTAACCCTGTCGAAGATACACAATATCCTCGACATAATATAGTAACACACGGTGATGACTACTTTCGAATTGAAATGGCGTTGCCAGGCTGGATAAAAGAGAACATTAAAGTCCAATTAGACAAGCGAGTCTTGACTATTGAAGGCACACAAAAACTCGAGTGTGGAGAAGAAGAACAATATTTACACAAAGGAATAAGTGGAAAAATGTTTAAGAGAACATTCTCATTGGGTGAGTTCATAGAAATCCAAGGAGTAAAGTTTGAAAACGGCTTGCTAAGCATTGAATTAGAGAAGGTCATACCCGAAGATAAAAAACCAAAGGTATATGACATTCAATGAAAACAAAAATTTACGAATTAAAAACTTTAATTTGTGAAGACGGCAGGTTCTGTGATGCTACTATGAACTACATACTATTAATCGCTTTCGGCGCAGTAGTATGGAATAGTATCGTTTCACTTACCTAAAGAAATTACAGGGAAAAGTTTGGGGAGCTTCGGCTCCCCTTTTATGGAACAATATATGAAAATATCAGAAAACGGACTTGAAATTATCAAGCATTTTGAAGGCTTAGAATTAGAAGCCTATAAATGCGCAGCCAATGTATTGACTATCGGTTATGGACATACAGCAGGAGTGCAGGAAGGTGATGTCTGGTCTGAAGAACAAGCAAATGAACAATTAGAAATCGACATGGAAGAATATGCTGGGTATATAAACGACCTAGTAACATGTCCCCTATCACAAAACCAGTTTGACGCCCTAGTATCTTGGGTTTACAATCTCGGCCCCGCTAATCTAAAAGTATCTACTTTATTAAAACGGCTCAATGCAGGAGACTATTCTGATGTGCCAAATCAAATAAAAAGGTGGAACAAAGCTGGAGGAAAAGTTTTAGAAGGCTTAGTAAGAAGACGAGAGGCAGAAGCGTTAATGTTTGAGGGAAAGGAGTGGAATCACTAATCGAACAACTACAAATAGTAGTAAGCAATTTAAACAGAAGAGTCTCAGAGCTAGAGAAAGATTCACACCCAGCAATAGGGCTGTGTGAATTTGAGGGCTTCAAAGAGTTATTAGAGAGGATAGAAAAATTAGAAAGCAATTTGAAAGATTCAAACAATGGATAATCAGTTTATTCACTGAGAGGTATAAACTTACAGTAAGTTATAACTCTACATATGGAGACGCTGATGACCAGAGCTTTGTTGTAAAGAAATTTTATTACAAACAAGATAAGTATATCTCTTTTAAAACAGTAGACAATGAAGTTGTAGAGATAAGAGGAGCGGAAGGTTTAAATTATAGGATAAGTAAATTATGAATCAATTTTATATAGGGATTATATTAGTGTTAGGTTTAGGAAGCTATTGGTTATATAATGAGAATCAAACACTAAAAGAAAACAATGCCCAATTACAAGTAGGTATTGAAACACAAGAAAAAACAATAGAGTCTTTAAAAAATGACTTTGCATTACAAGGAGAAGCTTTAGGCACTCTACAGGCAAAGAATAATGAGATAGAGGTAGAAATGAATCGCTATCTTGACATTTTTAAAAGACATAATTTAACCAAGTTAGCTGCTGCAAAGCCAGGCTTGATAGAATCAAGAGCTAACAAAGCAACGAAAGAGGTATTTGATGGAATTGAAAACGACAGTAGGGATATTGACAACCTTGATAATGGTGTCGAACTGCTCCCTACTCCCAACGAAGACATTAGAGGTTAGTGCAGAGCCAATCGAAAGGCAGATAATACAACCTGTTATGCCTCGAGAAATAGATTTGAAGGAGCCATATTGGTATGTGGTTTCATCAAAAAATCTTGACGAATTTCTTGCTCGTATAGAGAAAGACCAAGGTCAAGTAGTATTTTTTGCTATGTCTGTTCCAGACTACGAACTCATGGCATACAATACTCAAGAGCTAAAAAGATATATTAGAGAGCTCAAAGAGGTAGTAGTTTACTATAAAACAGTAACGACTACCGAACAAGGAGACTAGAATGTTAGAATTCTTCGAATGGATTATCCGATGGATACAAATTGTTCCATGGTTAGTTATGGGAGCATCGTTAGTTGCTGCTTTAACTCCTACACCACTCGACGACGGCTGGGTCAAGAAAATATACAAAATTCTTGATTGGGTCGCATTAAATGTCGGAAAGGCAAAGGATAAATAATCATGGCAGATGCAACAACTGACAATTCGAGAAATGAAGTTCAAATTGATTTAGAAAAGTATATGTCCCTAGTAGATAAACTAGACGCGGCAGAAGATACAATTACTGAACTCAAAGACGAAGCTAAGAAGGCTCGTGACCAGCTCGCTCCACCTAAGAGAAAATTTATGGATTTATTCCTAGATGATAATGATATAAATGAGAAAGCTATCATAGGATTTCTTTCTTTCTTCTTAATGTTCGTATTCGGAATGTGTGATTTACTTACAGCATTTTGGGGTATGGATTTAAAGATTTCAGATACAATTTACACTTCTTTTGTAGTTGTAACACTAGGAGCATTTGGTATTTCTGAAGCAGGCAAGGCGTTCGGAAAATAATTATCTCAATACACGAAAGTCGGACTCACTCGTAGTTCGACTTTCACTTACTCTTACCCCACATTATCACAAACCTCACTAAAAATAAGTCTTGACAACAGGTTCAAATTTCTGTATAATATGTATTATGAATTTATTTTATTTAGACGAAAATCTTGACAAATGCGCGGAATATCATGTAGATAAGCACATAGTTAAGATGCCGTTAGAAGCAGCCCAGCTGCTATGTACGGCCGTCTGGGTGGATTCCGTTTTAGGTTTCGTTCCGAGAGCATTGAATAAAGAGGAAACTCGAGAACTTAATTCTCGTAAGTCAGAAATTAAACATTTGCCAATGGAGGAGAGACCTTTAACACCTTACCTTCCTATGATGTACAACCACCCGTGCACGATTTGGACTCGGTCATCTCTTGATAACTTCGAATGGGTTCACTGTTATGCAAACGCCCTCAACGACGAATACTTTTATAGATACGGGAAGCAGCATAAATCAGTGGTGGAAGTTATTAACAGACTACCAGAACCCAAGAACATGACTAGGCTAGGAATGACGGAGTTCCTATTAGCCATGCCGGACGAGCTCAAAATGGAAGGTAATCCGATTCAGTCTTACAGAGACTATTATCATTTAGACAAAGCAACATTTGCTAGTTGGAAGTATCGTGAGAAACCTTATTGGTGGAATGAAGACTATGCAGATTATGACAAAAGGATTACAGCAAAATGATTGATATAATTATAGGACTAGCAGGATTAGTAGTGGTTCTTTGTGGAGCATGGTTTGCTTATATGTCAAGCCATATTATAGAAGAAGAAAAACAAGGTAAAAGAATTCCTTTGCCATGGGAGAAGAAATGAACAAAGTTATAATTTATAGCAAGCCTAGTTGTCCTGCATGTAAACAGGCAAAGATGTTAGCAGAAAATAAAAAGTGCGAAGTAGAGTATTTAATGATGGGAGAAGATTTTGATGCCAGTGTTTTAATGGCAACTTTTCCTGGAGCTAGAACCTTTCCGCAAATTATTTTTAATGAAGAAAAAATAGGTGGACTAGCTGCCTTAATAGAGATGCTAACAAATGAAGTTTAAAGAAGATAAAGTATTAAATTGGGTTCAAAATCACATTCGTGATACATATGGACAACATTATGGAGAGAGTAAAATTCAGACAACTGAGTTTGTATTTGACTCTGGACATGGTGAGGGATTCTGTATCGGTAATATAATTAAATATGCACAACGATACGGAAAGAAGGCAGGGCATAACCCTGAAGATTTACTAAAAATAATACACTACGCAGTTATTTTATTAGGGAGTGAACATTATGATAAAAAGTAAATCGTATGAAAAACTATCAGACACAAACATTGAAAAAGTTGTGTCTTTGCTAGAACAAGATAATCCTATAACTAAAAAGGAAGCTTGTAATATTCTTAATATAAGGTATAACACGACCAGACTAGCAAAAATAATAGAAGAATGGAGAGACACACAAGACTTTCGAGAAAGAAGAAAAGCACAGAATAAAGGTAAGATGGCTACCAAAGACGAGATTCGTATGGTAGTTCAAAGTTACTTAGATGGAGATAATATCTCTAATATCGCACAAAGTATTTATCGCTCATCTTCTTTTGTTAGAAACATAATAGAAAGGCTCGGTGTTCCTCAGAAGTTAGCAGAATCTGACCATGAGGGAAAAAGAAGAGCAATGTTACCAGAGCAGTGTGTAAGTGAAAAGTTTCAAATAGGTGAAAAAGTATGGTCACCAAGAAACAATAAGTTCGCAGAGATAATAGAAGAGTTTGATACTCCATACAATGAAGAAAAGTATGGGTGTCCTTGTTATAGACTATGGGTTCTAGAACCTTGCGACACTTCACAAACATTCTTTCCATGGCTAGATGGAAGTAGAACAGGCTATACAAGTTTTGCATTAGCCTATGAACTAGGAAGTTTAAGACATTTAAAAGAATATTTATAAGGATTATCAATGTGGGAATTATTATTGGCATTTTATATGTCAAGCGTAGGAATGTTAATGTATCGTCTATGGTGGCCGATACACAAGTTTATGCGCAAAACTCACCCACACCATACAACAACACAGTATTGGCCAGTTATATTTATAATATTTTTGGTCGGATTAACAGTAGGAGCAGTCTTTTTACTCGGTTGCATCATAAGTGATGATTTGAGAGAAAGATTCTGCTCTAAGTATTTATTAACATTATTCGAGGAAACATGAGCAATAATTACAGAGAAAGATTAGTGAAAGCACTCATAAAATTTTATGAAGGTGGTATAGAAGCCCACAAAGTGAACATTGAAGTTTTGTTAGGCTCTCATGTGGGACTAGCAGAACACGGAGACATTATCGAAACTCTTGATGCAGAAATAGAAAAGCTAGCAGCTCTCGAAGATAAATTAGAAGCATTGAAAAAGTATTTTTCATAGCATGTCTAAAATAGTTCTTGACAAATCTTTCAAAATTTAATATAATATATTATAAATTTAGGAAAGATATCAATATGAGTGATAGATTTTATTTTCAGATGAAGCAGTCAACGGGTTGGTGCCCTGGCATGCCAGAATCTTACAAAAACAGGAGAAGAAGAATGTCAACTTGGACAGATGAAACAAAACAAGAAGCAGTAGAATTATATACTGCCGAAGAACCAACTCCAGAAAACAGTATGGAGATTGTTGCTGACATAGCTGAGCAACTTGGACAAACACCTAATGGTGTTAGAATGATATTAACAAAAGCAGGAGTATATGTTAAGAAAACTCCAGCTACTAAATCTTCAGGTGGAAGCACAGGTGGAACTAGAGTATCAAAACAAGACGCTCAAGAGAGCTTAAGTGCAGCAATCAGTGATGCAGGACACGATGTGGACATGGCAATCATTGATAAATTAACAGGTAAAGCAGCGAATTACTTTGCTGACATTATCAATAAACTAAACGCGTAAGTTTTATACCCCGACTAGTTTCGGGGTATTTTTGTATCTAAAATATTGACCTTCAGTTAAAAAGAAGAAAATTTTCAACTATTAACTAAGGAGCAATATGAAGAAAAAAGAGTTCATTGAAAAGATGGACAGAGCAGGCGATGCAATAATTACTTACAGAAGTCAAAATAGTCGTAAACTAAAATATAATGTTTGCACAATGGATTTTGATAACAAGTATATTCAGTCTAAAAAGACTAGAGCCAAGGCAGGTCAACATACTGTTTTATGCTTTTGCTGGGATACAGATTCATACAGAATACTTATACCCGACAATGTAACTTCTATAGTTCCATTAAATAAGGTGATAAAAAATGAACCTTTATGAAGTACCAGCAACATACGAAAAAGTTATTTCAATCAACGAAGATAACTCAGAACAAATAAGACTAGTAATAAATAGTTTTAGAGGAAAAGAGTATTTACATCTTCGCAAGTACTACCAAGACTTTGATGAACAATGGAAGCCTAGTAAGGACGGTATTGCTATGTCTATAGATTTTAATAATACTAGAGAACTCTTCCAAGGATTAGTAGAGATTATTTCTCTAGCTGAAAGTAAAGAGATACTAGAAAGAGAGTTTAAAGAGTTGATAACAAATACCTATCAATCATAAAAAAATAATTCTTGACAAATCCTCATAATTTTAGTATAATATACATATGATTATAAAAGGAAACATGGGCTACGACCAACACGGGCGTAAAAGAAAAAGAAGACCACTTCGCAGAAAACGACCTAAAACCAAACTTGGCTGGTCAGTAGTAAAGCGAAAAGAGTATACAGAAAACAAAAAAAGAAATGAAGTAAAAAGTGCACCTATAGGAGAGTATAAAGTTCCTAAAGACACTTCTTATAAAAAAGAAATAAGTAAACAATACACAGTCTCTATTGCATATAACAAAGGTGCCTACCAAGTTATACCTAATAGTGACATTGAGCATATAGGCAAATGATAGACAAATTAGTTAGAACAGCAGCGCAAGCATATTATGAAGGCAATCCCATCATGTCAGATGAGATATATGACCACTTATTAGAACTTGCAAGTATCGAAGATGTAGGCTACTCAGCCAATTCAGAAAAAAGATTTCCACATTTATATCCAATGTTTTCCCTACAAAAAATTTGGGACGCAGAGGATAGACCTACGTGGAAAGAAGCATTTGTTAGTCCAAAACTAGATGGAGCCGCAGTAAGTATTCTTATTGGTGAAGGTATTTTACAAAAAGTACTAACACGAGGTGACGGTAAAGAAGGACTTGACATCACACATCTTATGAGATATAAACTTCCAACACATTTTCCAAATCAAGGAGTGTATCAAATAACAGGAGAGGTAGTAGCACCTAAAAGTATACCAAATGCAAGAAACTATGCTGCAGGAGCGTTGGGGCTAAAAGATGCAGAAGAGTTTAAAACACGAGATGTTAGATTTGTAGCATATGGTATAGAGCCTTCTCCAACAGAAGATTATCATAACGACCTAAGGTTCGTAGAAACATTAGGATTTACAACAGTAAAAAACTTATCTAATCCTGAGAACTATCCACAAGATGGTATGGTTGTCAGAATGATGAATAATGCAGACTTTTACGATGCAGGATTTACTAGTCATCACCCAAGAGGGGCATATGCTCTGAAAGAAAGAGAGAAGGGAGTAGTTACAAAACTACTTGATGTAGAGTGGCAAGTTGGAAAATCAGGAGCAGTATCTCCAGTTGCAATATTAGAACCTGTTATGATAGAAGACGCAGTAGTTAGTAGAGCAAGTTTACATAATAAAGGAATCATAGAGGCACTTGAACTAGAAATAGGTTGTCAAGTAGAAGTAATTAGAGCGGGAAAAATAATCCCACAAATAGTAGGAAGGATAGATGTTTAGTGTAGAAAAAGACATATTACATGAGTATAGAAAAGGTTCAAGATGGGCACAAGTGTACCAACTGAATAGTGGACACTATCTTGTTAGAATGTTTGAAGAACAAGTCTGGCAAGAAGATAGAGTAATAAAAAACAAAACAGAAAGATATGCAGAAGATTGTGCTGAAAATTATGTTGAAGGAATCTTTTAGTGGAATTTATTATGGGAGCAGTATGGATTTTATATATGGTAGCAATTCATGTACTAGCAATTGTTGGTAGTGTAGTTGGCTTTATCATATGGGAGCAAGGTAAGAAATACTAATGAAATATAGTAAAGAAGAAGTAGAAAACAGCAAAAGAATATACAAAAGTGCAACTCCTAAACAAACCTTAGACTGGTATGTTAAGTGGATAGCCTCTACTATATTGTTATGTGGTATGATGTTTCGAGCAGAAGGCTTGTACCCATTAGCTGATTTAGTTCTATCTTTTGTAGGAGTTACTCTATGGCTATGGGTAGCTCTTCTTTGGAGAGACCGAGCATTGATTATACTAAATGCAGTAGCAATGTTAGTATTAGGCTCGGGATTACTTAGATATTTTTCACCCCTGCTTCTATCGTGAGTAAGGGAGTATATAACCAAACATACTTTAACAACCACCCACTAGAAAAAGAAAGGGAAGGAGTCTTGTATGGTGTGATTTTGGTAAACACAAGAACATGGGAACGCGAATGTATCAAAGTCGGAATTGCTAGTGGGAAAGACTGGCGCCATGTAATTAAGCGAAGTCGTGGCTTCAAAGGATATGATTTAAGAATCCAAAGAACTTTCCATGACACGATTTACAATTGCTGGAAGTATGAACAAGAACTTCATACTAAATATCAGCAAGACAAGTATAGTCCAAAAATTAAGTTTGGAGGACATACGGAGTGTTTCAAAATTTCGTCCTCAATTCTACAGGACTTCCCGAAAAATAAATCTTGACAAATGGTCAGAATCTTAGTATAATATATAATATATTTTGAGAAAAGAATGATAGCAATACCAACAGAATGTCCAAGTTGTAAATCAAGTCTAAAACTTGTTAAGGATATTTTGTATTGCTTAAATGACCATTGTCCTGCTAAGTGGGACAAACGGGTGGAAGGCTTTGCCAAACACCTCAAAATAAAAGGTCTCGGACCTTCGACCATTCAGAAACTAGAGTTACAGGACTTTCACGACATATACTCTCTTGAAGAGCCAGTGATTTCTGACCTCTTAAATTCTGAGAGATTGGGTAGTAAACTCTGGAAAGAGATTGCTTTATCCACAGACAAAGGTCTCGAAGAACTCCTCCCAGCATTTGGTATTCCACTTGTTGGCAGGTCAGTTGCTTCGAAGATATGTTCTAAAATTGAACATATATCTCAAATTAATTGGGATTCCTGTCGTCTTGCAGGTCTAGGTCCGAAGGCTTCTCAAAACTTAATAAACTGGATAGAAGATGAGTTTTATCCCTATGAATACGACAAACTTCCTTTCTCTTTCAAGACGAAACAAAAAAGTGTAAAAGAAGAGAGTAAAGGAGTCGTCTGTATCACAGGAAAGCTTAAAAGTTATCCGAATAAATCAGCTGCTCATGCAGTGCTTGAGAAAGCTGGTTATACAGTAAAAAGTAGTGTGACAAACGCCGTTACAATACTTATAAACGAAAGTGGCATTGATAGTTCTAAAACTAATAATGCCAGAGCAAAAGGCGTAAAGATAATAACAAATATAAAGGAAATATTATAAAAGGAATAATTATGGCATTACCAAAGTGGACAGACGAGAGAACCGATCAACTGGTTAACTTTGTCGGTGACGGACCTGTTTCCCAACATCAAGTAGCTGAAGCTGCTGATATGTTAGAAACTTCAACAAGAAGTGTTTCTAGCAAGTTGAGAAAAATGGGTTATGAAGTTGAATTAGCTTCTTCATCAGCAACTAAAGCATTTTCTGATGAACAAGAAGCAACCCTACAAAATTTTGTAGAATCAAACAGCGGAACATATACATACGCTGAAATAGCAGAGTCTTTTGAAAACGGACATTTTTCTGCTAAATCAATACAAGGAAAAATCCTTTCTATGGAATTAACAGAACATGTTAAACCAGCAGAGAAAGTTGTAACACCTAGAACTTACAACGAAGACGAAGAAGCACAGTTTATTCAAATGGTAAACGATGGTGCTTTCGTAGAAGCTATAGCTGAAACTCTTGACAGAAGTGTAAACTCTATCAGAGGTAAAGCTCTTTCTTTACTTAGAAGTGGCGATATTAACGCTATTCCTAAGCAAGAGTTCACAAAAGGCTCAAACAAAGCTGACCCTTTTGCAGACTTAGATATTGCTTCAATGACTGTAGAAGAAATCTCAGAAAACATCGGCAAAACTGTTAGAGGCGTGAAAACAATGCTAACAAGAAGAGGTCTTGCATCAGCAGACTACGATGGTTCAGCTAGAAAAGAAAAATCAGTCAGCTAATTTTATTAGTTTAATTTAAGTGAGTGGGGAGTAATCCTCACTCATGTTTTTTGGGAGAAAAGCATTGACACTTGCATCAGCACTGTTGCATCAAATTATATCACAAGAACATATTTCAGTTTGGACAGAACTGAAGGAATCTTATTTACCTCAAGAATATAAATCGCTATGGAAAATAGTTAACTCGCATGTCGACAGATATGGGAGACTTCCTTCGTTTGAAGATTTAAAGTTTGAAATTAGGGATTCCAAACTACAGGAAATGGTTTTTGCGATAGAATCAATAGAAACAGAAATCGATGCAGACACTCTGCTTGATTACCAAAAGAACGAATACACACAAAATGAGATATTATCTCAGATAGATAAGTATGTAGATGAAACGATTGCGTTCTCTACAGCTGAAGAAAATCTCGAAGGACTACAAGAAATAGTTATCGAGGTTTCAGAAAAGGTAGATACTACTCCGCCTGAAGAAAACATGTCAAAGATAGAACTGTTTGATGCAGAAGACGAACTTGGCAAGTATGTAACTTTAGGATTAAATCAGGAGTATGATTTAGACTTTTCATTTTCTCCCAAGGACTTAGTGCTAGTGGGAGGACGACGAGGTGCAGGTAAATCTATTACCTGTGCAAACCTGGCTAATAGTATATACGAAAAAGGAAGGTCTGCTGTTTATTTCACGATTGAGATGGATAGTAGACAAATCCTACAAAGAATCTGTGCTTTAGGAGCAAATGTTCCAGTTAACAGATTAAAACAAAAAAACTTATCCCAAGATGAATGGAATAGAGTAGCAAAATGGTGGTGTGATAGATACGAAGATAGTGAAGGTCATTTAGTTGACTTTTATGAACATCGTAACTTTGACGCCATGCACACTAAACTAGTTAAGGGAAGTTTACGAGAAGATAGGCAAATAGAAATAGTCTATGACCCTATACTTACTATTGGAAAAATTGATGCAGTTTTAAAAACTAAAATGAATCAATTACCAGATGTTGGAGTAATCATTGTAGATTACCTCAACCAAGTCAAACGCTCGCTAGCACAAGGTCGTCAGTATGAGTGGACAGAACAGATAGAAGTTAGTAAAGCTTTGAAGTCTATGGCTCAAGAGTATGAAACTATGGTGTTCTCTCCATATCAAACTGATGCAACAGGAGAAGCAAGATTTGCAAAAGGTATACTTGATGCTGCTGATGCAGCCTACAGTCTTAACGCATGGAATCAAGAAGATAGTTGTATTACTTTCAGCTGTCAGAAAATGAGAAGTGCACAAATGAGAGACTTTACTTCTGAAATGGATTGGGAAACATTACGAATTGGACCTCAATCTGTGATGAATCCAGAAGAAAGAGAAGAAATGAAAGAAAGTATGGCAACAGGAGAATCAGTAAATGAACTTTAAAGAATGGGCAAAAGATTGTATCCTTAGAAGATTACTAGGATTACCACTAAAGTGCCCGCATTGTGATGAAGATTTACCAAAGGAGTTAGAATGGACACAACAACAATAATAATAGTAGCAATGTTTTTGGTTTATATGTATTTCAATGATAACGACAGGAATGGATACTCATGAGATTATTAGTAGAAACAGTTGGAGAAGTAAGAGTATTCAAAGATAGGTCACTATTTGGGCTACCTAGATATGTGGTAGAACATTTTGACCCAGAGTTTGGATTTAGATATACAAAAGTATTATCAGGAATATGGTACAAAAAAGATGATGTAATAGAAATAGCCACGAATATTAATGAGGGGTTAGAATGATATTATACACAGAAAAACAGTTACAAACAGCTTATATTAAGTATGTAAGAGAACTACATAAATATAATATAAGTAATAAACTTTATATAAAGATTCCTACATTGGAAGAGTTTAGACCAATGTATGAAGCAGAGATGGAATTACAAATGGAAGGAGGAGATATACACTAATGGAAGCAGTACAATTACTAGATGATAAAGGTGTTGACTATACATTATCGGGGAAAGATGCAGTTATAAAATGCTTGAACCCTGAGCATGATGATAACAACCCTTCTATGAGAGTAGACAAAGTTACAGGAATGTTCCATTGTTTCTCTTGTGGTTTCAAAGGTAATTTATTTACTTTCTTTGGTGCACCTCAGTCACCTCTTGAAGTAAAAAGAGCATTGTTAAAAGAGAAAATAGCAGAAAAGAAAGCTTCAAGTGTTGGATTAAAAATGCCAACAGGAGCAATAATGTATAATGGAACACTAAGAAATATTAGTGCAGAAACATTAAAAATATGGAGTGCTTTCACTTGGGACGATGGAGATAAATTTACAGGTAGAGTTATCTTTCCTATACGAGATATAACAGGAAAGACAGTAGGATTGATTGGAAGACTATTAAAAGATGACCCAACAAGACCTAAGTATCACATCTACCCGCCAGGATTAAAATTACCATTATGTCCTGCAAAACCAAAAATGATACAAAATAGGGTAATATTAGTTGAGGGTATATTTGATGCTCTCAATCTATGGGATAAAGGATTAAAAAATACAGTCTGTTGTTTTGGAACACAGTCTGTAGATTGGGTAAAACTATCTATTCTAAAAATGCAAGGAGCAACAGGAATGGATATTATGTTTGACGGAGATGAAGCAGGGCAAACAGCTGCCACTAGAGTGCAGTCTATATGTGATGAACTTGGTCTTGCTCATCAAACAATAAAATTAAAACAGGGAAATGACCCTGGCAACTTCACAAAAGAGGGAGTTACTAGATTAAAAAGGAGATTATATGGCTAGAGTAGCACTAATAGAAAGTAAACCATCAAAGACCGATTTTATTGGACACTTTGATAATTCATTTGAGTTTGATAGATATTCTTTAGCCTCTGACCCAAGTTTGAAGAAAGTATTAAAGAGAGATGTTGATATAGAAATAGACATAGATAGTTATGATTGGATAATACTAATCGGGTCTGAATGTCTAAAGTTTTTTACTAATGTTACATCTATTATGGAGTATAGTGGTAAAGTGGTAGACAAAAAGTTTATCCCTGTCATAAACCCATCAATGCTTGCTTTTAAACCAGAAGTTAGAGACTTATGGGAAGACTCTAAAAGTAATATTCAAAAGTATGTATCTGGACAATTAAAAGTTGTAGAGATAGACGAAAGCATGGCATTTGGTATACAAGACAGTAAAGAGGCAAGTAGATTTATCATAGAGGCAAGAGATTGTGAAAGTGAATATGTTGCACTTGACTCAGAAACAACAGGATTATATCCGCGTGACGGACACATGATTGGAATTAGTTTAAGCTTTGATGGAAAGAAAGGAGCTTACATTGATTGTGATTTTATTGATGCAACTTGTGAAGCATTACTACAACAAGTCTTTGATAAGAAGATAGTAGTATTTCATAATGCAAAGTTTGATGTATCTTGGTTTGAGTATCATTTTAACTTTAAGTTTCCACGATTTGAAGATACTATGTTACAACACTACTTAATAGATGAAAACCCAGGCACACATGGACTAAAACAATTATCACTAAAACATACTAAGTATGGAGACTATGAAAAACCAATGTATGATTGGATAGAACAATTTAGAAAATCACATGGTATTCTTAAAGCAGATTTTACTTGGGATATGATTCCGTTTGATGTAATGAAAACATATGCTGCAATGGACGCAGTTTGTACCTACGTCTTACATGGAAAATTTAAGAAAGCATTAGACACTAATAAGAAACTAACTTGGGTATATGAAAATATTCTGAAACCTGGCTGTAGATTTCTTATAGATGCAGAAAATAATGGTGTCCCTTTCGATAAAAACAGATTGTATAAATCACAACAACTTATGGGCGATGTGATAGAAGATGCTGCACATAAACTTGACGAGTATGACGCAGTACAAAAATATAAACAAGTTACAGGAGACTTTAATCCTAACTCAACAAAACAGTTGAGAGAGTTATTATTTGACTATATTGGATTACAGCCTACTGGAAAGTTGACAGGAACAGGTGCACATTCTACTGATGCAGAAAGTTTACAAAACTTAGCAGAAGAGCATGAGGTTCCACAACTCATTCTGAATGTAAGACAGAATGTAAAAATAAAAACAACTTACATTGATAAAATTATACCTGCACTAGATAGAGATGGCAGATTAAGAACAAACTTTAATCTTCATGGTACAACATCAGGTCGTCTATCTTCTAGTGGTAAATTGAATATGCAACAACTACCTCGTGATAATCCGATAGTAAAAGGTTGTATGAAAGCAAAAGACGGAAATAAGATAGTTGCAATGGACTTAACAACTGCCGAAGTATATTGTGCAGCAGTTCTTGCAAAAGACGAAAATCTAAAAGATGTCTTTAGAAGTGGAGGAAACTTCCATAGTAATATTGCTAAGTTAGTATTTGGACTACCTTGTGAAGCAGACCAAGTTGCAGAACTCTATTCAATGGAAAGACAGGCAGCAAAAGCTGTTACTTTTGGTATAATGTATGGGGCTGGCCCACAGAAAATAAGCTGGCAAGTAACTAAAGATAGCGGTAAAGAGTTTACCGTAAGAGAAGCAAAAGAGGTAATAGATGACTATTTTAAACAATTTTCGGGGTTACGAAGATGGATTGATACCTCTCAGAACTTTATTCGCGATAACGGTTTTATCTACAGCTATTTTGGCAGAAAGAGAAGGTTACCGAATGTTGCCAGTAAAGACAAGGGTATTGCCTCACATGAGGTTCGCTCAGGGTTAAACTTTCTAGTTCAATCCGTAGCCTCCGATGTAAACTTATTAGGAGCGATTGATGCTCATAATGAAGTAAAACAAAAAGAAATCCCTGCAAAAATATTTGCACTAGTGCATGACTCAATTTTAGCAGAGGTTCAAGAAGACGCAGTAGATGAATACTGTGAAATATTAAAAAGAAATGTTCAAAAGGATAGAGGACTATCAATTATAGGTTGCCCTATTGGATGTGACTTTGATATAGGTAATGACTATTCTTTTGGAAAGTTTAGTAAGAAATATGAGGATTTAACATGAAAAAATTAATTTTTTGGATAGTAGATTGCTGGAGACTTGTTATGGATATGAGATATAATCCTCTAAGACATATAAAAGACCCATCAATACAAATGTATTTCTATCTAGCACTCTTTATTATGTGGAGTGGTTACTTTTCTGTAGTAGCATGGACATGGTTAGCATGGGAAAACTATAGTGTAGTTGTATCAATTAGTATACATATGGCTGTATTAGTTCCCCTATTTATTACTACTCAAATATTTGCAGAAGCAGAAAAGAATGGTTCCAAATGGTATAGACAATACCGAACCGAACAAAGCATTGAAGCGATGAATCAAAGACTTAAACAAAGAAACTATGAAAAGCGTGTACAATGGGATATAGATAAAGAAGCATGAAACGTAAAATACTAGATTCTTGGAAAAGACCTACAGAAATAGAAGTCGTTGATACTGGTAAAATACCACAACAATTAGATTTTAATTTTGGACCAAGAGACGCAACTCCGAAAGAGTTTGATGATTGGTATAAAGATGAATTAGAGCCTTGGGGAGAAAAGCAACTATCCATAGTATTTGTTATGGCACTAGTGCAGTTTTCCGCATTAGCTTTTATGATGCTTTCCTTCTTTGTCATAGGGAGAGGACTATGATATATGATGAAATACAGTTTCCAATCTATGTTGTTGGCACAGAAGATGTTGACTTAATTGATGGCTTGCTTGTGGCAGATGGACAAGTTATTGATGATAAAAATATGCCTGGCAATAATCTTGCTATGCGTAGACTCCAGACGCCAATGAAGAGTATTTATCCTCTAAGATTTATGATAGATACAATTCCAGATTTGATACGGCATAGAGGCAAGAGTTATATTGATAGTAATGGACAATACTTCTTACTAGAGAAAACAAAGACTGCCTCTATCAAGTATCATAAAATAGGTAAATTAGAGGGCAAGGGTAACGCAGCGTTAGTTTGGTGTTTAATGAGTGACGGAATAGATATACCCTTTCCATTCGTTTGTAAAAGACCGCCGAAAGTTGAAGAAACTTGGGCAGGAATACTGTATAGAAATGGACTTCCATGGGAATTGTGGGAGTTTGCTACAGAGAAAAAGAGAGACACATGGCGAAAGATTTAATAGAAGATTTAAAAGGTGGACTTTGTCTAGTAAAGTTTCAAAGTCTAAAGAGAGGTGGAGAAAGAGAAATGGAAATGACTCTTGACCCAGAACAAATACCAAATCATTTTGTAATGAATCAACGAGATGATAGTGATAAAATTTTAATGTATAATGCTACCTTTGGAAAATGGGAAGATTTACAAAAGGACACAATAATAGAATGGACAAAGCTGTACTAGCAAATAGAGTATTTATGGAAGTTCCTGCCGATGTTCGTGAGAAAATCGACAGAGAATTAACATATGCTATACCGCCAAGAAATCCACAAGATCCGCCTTTCATGATAAAGAACATGGGGTATATTCGTGGGGGATTGATTTCCATACCAATTGGAAGATTGGATTTAATCCCAAGTAATTACACGATAGTTGATATGCGAGTAAACAAACCAATCGACTTTCCTGAGTTTGCGTTCACTTTACGAGAATCGCAACAAAAGGTTTATGACGAAGTGCAAGACTGTGCAATAATAAACGCATGGGTTAGCTGGGGAAAGACTTTTACAGGTTTAGCAATCGCATCAAAACTAAAACAAAAAACATTAGTAGTTGTCCACACAATTGCACTAAGAAATCAGTGGGCAAAAGAAGTAGAAAAAGTCTTTGGATTTACGCCAGGCATTATTGGAAGTGGAAAGTTTGAAACTGATAGTCCGATAGTGATTGGAAATATACAAAGTCTTTATCGCAAAATTGATGAAATAAAAAAGGAGTTCGGGACAGTCATACTTGACGAGATGCATCACATCTCAAGCCCGACATTTAGTAGAATTATCGACAAATTACATTGTCGATATAAAATAGGACTTACAGGAACATTGGAGAGAAAAGATGGAAAGCATGTAGTATTTCGAGATTATTTCGGACAGCATGTACTAAAACCACCAAAAGAAAACTTCATGACTCCTGTAATTGACATAATTGAGTCAGATGTGCGCTTCCTTGATGGGAATCGCGTACCTTGGGCAAATAGAATAAACCATTTAGTTTCGCAAGAAGAGTATTTACATAGTGTGGCAATGATTGCTTCGGGCTATGCTGCAAAGGGACACAAAGTTCTGGTAGTAAGTGACCGAGTATCCCTGCTAAAGACTTGCGCGAGATTAAGTGGAGAGGCTGCCGTCTGCATTACAGGTGAGTTAGACCAAGAAGAAAGAGAAAATCTTTTAGAAAGTGTACAAACTTCTAAAGATATTCTCTATGGCACACAAGCGATATTTTCGGAGGGCATCTCACTTAATGCTCTGAGTTGTCTGGTTTTAGCTACACCTATTAATAACGACCCTTTACTTACGCAGTTAATCGGCAGAATCGTTCGAAAGCAAGAAGGAAAGAAACAGCCTGTTGTTGTAGACATACACCTAAAAGGTAAAACGGCTACAAGACAGGCGAAGGCTCGATATGGCTTTTACATGAAACAGGGCTATGAGATACGAATTTTATAGTCTAGGTAACAAAGTAGGTCAGAAAAATAATGCTTGACACAAGTTCAAATTTTTGTTATAATATATGATATTGTATAATTGGAAAAAGATTCTAAAAGAGACAAACGGTAGTGTAAAAGATGTCATGGTCATTCTTGACATTTTAACTCACAGAATACCGCCATCAAATTACTACGACCCCAAGTTCAAATTCTGGACGAAAAAATGGGGTGGGCGTAGTTTTCTCTTGAATCCAGAAGCATTATTTATACAACGGAATTTATATTCCGATAGAGAGATTGTGGAATATGCTGGTGTCGCTTCATTCCGCAACTATAACAATTATGTTAGAACAAAAGACACCACACTGGACCTCATTATGTACCCACTTAGTGAGGATATAATAACAAATAATAGATTACTTTGGATTGAAAATGATAAGATACATTTTAAGTTCGAAGAAATCACAGACCTAAAGGAATTAAAATGGCAATAAAATTTAATCAAACTAAAGGCGAAGCAAGAAAAGAGAAACTTGACTCTTATGTATACACAGGAAAAGAAGACCACCATGTAAGACTAGTGGGCGACTTACTTCCAAGATATGTATACTGGGTAAAAGGTGAGAACGGTAAAAATATACCTATGGAATGTCTTGCTTTCGATAGAAATACAGAAACATTTAACAATGCTGAGAAAGACCATGTTCAATCATACTTTTCAGATTTAAAATGTGGCTGGTCATACGCTATACAATGTATAGATTACGGCGACAACAAAGTAAAAATCTTCAACCTAAAGAAGAAGTTATTCGAACAACTTACTGTCGCTATGGAAGACTTAGGTGACCCAACAGATTTTGAGACTGGTTGGGACGTTTTCTTCAAAAGAAAGAAAACAGGGCCAAATGCTTACAATGTTGAGTATCAACTACAAGCATTAAAATGTAAAGTAAGACCGTTAAACGAAGATGAGTTATCACTAGTTGAAAACTTAAAATCTATGGACGAAGTATTACCAAGACCTACACCTGAAATTCAATTGGATTTACTCAAAAAGATAACACAAGCTGATGATGATATGGATGATTCTGTATCTGATGAGTTTGATGTTGCGTAGGAGACTGATATGATTGGAGTTGGAGAAAAATTTCCCGAGTTCGAAATGAATGGAGTAATCGGTAATGGCGGTAATCCAGAATTACCTGACCACGACTTCTGTACTGTAAACAGTTGGGGGTTAACAGATTGGTCTATCATTTATTTTTATCCAAAAGATTTTACATTTATCTGTCCAACAGAAATTGTAGCTATGGATAAGTTAATGAACGAAACAACTGATATCATTGGTATTAGTGGAGATAACGAATACTGCAAATTTGCATGGAGAACAGCAGATGAACACCATGCCTTATATGGAGTAGAACATGTCTTAGCTGCAGACTGTGGTCTTAAGTTAGCTTCAGAACTAGGAATAGTAAATGAAGACGAAGGAGTTTGCTACAGAGCAACTTACATACTTGACCCAGAGGGAATCATAAGACATGTATCAGTCAACGAACTTGACACAGGAAGAAATGCGGAAGAAATCAGAAGAACTCTTAAAGCACTCAAAGCTGGTGGACTCACTGGTTGTGCATGGGAAGAAGGAGATGATTTCGTAGCATGATTCTATTTACTGCAGATTGGCATATTAAATTAGGACAGAAAAATGTTCCAATGGAATGGGCTTGTTCTCGTTATAAATTATTTTTTGAAAGTATTTATGATATAGAGCAAGTTGTTGATTTGCATATCATTGGTGGGGACTTATTCGACCGAGTCCCCTCAATGGACGAGTTAACACTCTACTTTGATTTTGTAAAAGGTGTTAGTATACCAACAGTTATATTTGATGGTAACCACGAGGCAACTCGTAAGAATAAAACATTTTTTACAAATTTAAAAAGAGTAACAGAACAATTAAATCCTTTGGTAGAAGTTGTAACAGAAACTCGCTACCAAGGAGAATGGGCGATATTGCCTTATGCTGACTTACATAAAAAGAATAGCATAGAAAATATAGATGCAGAGTATTTATTTACTCACGTTCGTGGAGAGATACCTCCCCATGTAACACCCGAAGTAGATTTAGAAAGATTTGACAAGTTTAAACTTGTTTTTGCAGGAGACTTACATGCACATGAGAACACTCAGAGAAACATTGTCTATCCTGGAAGTCCAATGTCTACTTCGTTTCATAGAAATGAAATCAAGACTGGTTATCTCTTAATTGATGATGACTGGTCTTGGACATGGCATAAGTTTGACATGCCACAGCTTTACCGAAAGACTGTGACAGACCCAGCAGACATGATACCTACAGATTTTCATCATACAATATATGAAATAGAAGGAGATGTTACTGACTTAGCAAACATTAAAAATTCAGAGTTACTGGATAAAAAATTATTAAAAAAGACAAGTGAATCTACTCTTGCTCTACTAAAAGAAATGAGTATAGAAGAAGAACTTGCACTATACTTTACAGAAGTATTGAACTTAGAAAGAGATAAAATAAGCAAAATTATAGGAGTATTTAGTGATTATTCTAAAGAAGTTGACATGGAGTAACTGCTTCTCGTACGGAGAAAATGTAGAGCTTGATTTAACAAACTCTACTCTTACGCAGTTAGTAGGAACAAATGGTGTCGGTAAGTCATCTATTCCACTAATATTAGAAGAGGTATTATTTAACAAAAACAGTAAAGGTGTTAAAAAAGCTGATATTCCTAATAGATACGCAAACAAAGGATATAGTATAAACCTTACTTTCTCTGTAGATGAAGATGATTACGAGATAGATGTAAATAGAAAAACTAGTATAAAGTGTAAATTACTAAAAAATGGAAAAGACATATCTTCCCATACAGCAACAAATACATATAAAACAGTAGAAGAGCTGTTAAAATTAGATTTTAAAACATTTACACAGTTAGTATATCAAAATACTAATGCAAGTTTGCAGTTTTTGACTGCCACAGATACTAACCGTAAAAAGTTTTTAATTGACCTATTGAACTTAGACCAATATGTAGATTTTTTCGAAGTGTTCAAGGAAGAAACAAGGCTTTCATCTCAGCAGTTATCACACCTAAACGGAAGATCAGAACAAATTGTTTCATGGTTACAAGACAACAAATCGATGGATATGACACTACTATCAAAAGTGGATTTACCAAAAATCTCGGAAGAAGATGAAGAAACTTTACGGTCACTATTAATAGAAATTGAAAATATCTCTGAAAATAACAGAAAAATTTTAGCAAATGAAAATTATAAACAAGCGTTAAAAGAAATCAGTATTTCTCAGTACCAGAATCTTGTAGCAAACGGAAAGATTGAAGATACAAAATTAAAGAGAGAAAGTCTAGGAACATGGAAGTCAGAACTATCTCGTGAAGTAAGTATGAGAAGTAAGTATGAAAACTTAAAAAATAGTGAAGATGCAGAGTGTCCAACTTGTGAACAACCAATTGATATGGAATTTATAGAACAACAGTATCAAGAACATAATAAGTCAGCAAAGTATATTAGTGATGAAATAAAGAAAATAAGTGAAAAACTAGAAGAAATGGAACAAAATAATAGGGTATTAAAACACGCAGAACAACAAATAGATGAATGGGAAAGATTATATAAGAGTATAGACCAATCCTTGCCGACAAAGACCGCAATAAAAGATGAATTAGAGGATAAAGTAACAATACTAAAAACAAAAATACAGGCGGAAAGAGGAGCATTAGAAGATGCAATAGCGGAGAATACTCGAATAGAGAGACATAACACTAAAATAGGTATCTGGCAAGAACAGAGTGAAGGATATGAAAAACAATTAGAAGAAGTTACTTCCAACACAATAGAAGAAGAAGAAAGAAATACTTATTTAGAAGTGTTGAAAAAAGCATTTAGTACAAATGGACTACTTGCTTATAAGATAGAAAGTCTTGTAAAAGACTTAGAAGAATTAGCAAACAAATATTTAGCAGAACTTTCTGATGGTAGATTTAATTTACAATTTGTAATTAACAATGATAAATTAAATGTAGAAGTAGATGACAACGGTAAAGCAGTAGAAATACTAGCACTCTCTAGTGGAGAATTAGCCAGAGTTAATATTGCTACTCTTATTGCTATCAGAAAATTAATGGCAAGTATATCAAAGTCAAGAATAAATATCTTATTCTTAGATGAGGTAACTCAGGCTCTTGATGAACAAGGAAAAGAAAAAGTAGTTGAAGTATTATTGGGAGAAGATAATTTAAATACTTTTATGGTTTCACATGGTTGGACACACCCTTTACTTGCAAAAATAGAAGTTATAAAAGAAAATAATATGAGTTATTTAAATGACGGATAGTAGAGCAAAAGGAGCTAGAGGAGAATACTTAGTAAGAGATATGCTTCGCAGGCATGCAGGGTTGGAATTCGAAAGAATTCCATCATCTGGTGCCTTACATTACCTTAAAGGAGATATATATGTTCCACACAAACACAATCTCTTTTGTATAGAAGTAAAGAATTATAAAGATTCACATTTTAACGATAAAGTATTTACTAGTAAAAGTAATCAATGGATAAAGTGGTGGAGTAAACTTTGTAAACAGGCACAAGCTGGAGAACAAGAACCACTATTATTCTTTAAATATAATAGGTCTAAAATATTTGTAGCTACAGTACGCAAGCCAAAGGTTTGCAAGAGATATATGTATGTCAACTGGGTAGGAGCGTATGTAGCTCTTGCTGAAGATTGGCTAGAATTAGAAAAGGTGGAATTTACAAATGGCGATAAAATTTACAGACCATGGGAACCCGATACCGAATGGGAACTTGCTGATAGTTGATGGTTTCAACATTATTTGGCGATGGGTTCATGCAAAAAAATTAGATTTTCAGTTTGATTTTATTCGAACTGTAGAATCACTAGCAAAATCCTACGATTGCGGAGGAATTGTTGTGCTTGGAGACGGTGGTAGCCACTATCGAAAAGATATTTACCCTGAATATAAAGCAAATAGAAGGGAAAAATTAGCAGACCAAACAGAAGAAGAGGCTGCACAATTCCAAGAAATCTTAGAAGAGTTTGATTTAAGTCTAAAAAGTTTTCAAGAAAGAGGAATACCAACACTTCGCTTTGGCGGAGTAGAAGCAGATGACATTGCTGCTTACATAGTTCAAAAAAGAAAAGACTATAACATAAATGATATTTGGTTGATTTCTTCTGATAAAGACTGGGACTTACTAGTACAACAAGGAGTTTCTAGATTCTCGACAGTTACGAGAAAAGAAACAACAATTGATAACTGGGACGAACATTATGATGTTGAACCTGAAATGTATTTAACTTATAAATGCTTAACAGGGGATAAAGGAGATAATATTCCAGGAATCAGAGGAGTTGGTCCAAAAAGAGCAACTCAATTAATACAACAATATGGCGATATTTATGACATATACAACTCATGTCCTTTAGAAAGTCGTTATAAGTTTGTACAAGAACTAAATAACAATAAAGAACAGTTGTTACTGAATGTAGAATTGATGGATTTACAAGAATATTCAGAAACAGCATTAGGTAAACATACAAGAGTTGTAGACGATATTATAGGAAATTACATATGATAAAATTAGATTACAGTAGAGACAAGTTACTAAGTGATTTTAGTAAAATAACTTTAAGAGATAGATATATGTTGCCAGGGGAAGACTCTCCGCAGGAAGCATTTGCACGAGCTGCAGAAGCTTTTGCTGACGATGAAGACCATGCACAAAGAATCTATGATTATGCAAGTAATCTATGGTTTATGTTTGCAACACCAGTTCTTTCAAATGGCGGAACAAAAAGAGGTCTGCCAATAAGTTGTTTTCTAAATTACGTAGATGACAGCAGAGAGGGAATAACAGGGCATTATACAGAAAATGCTTTTTTATCCTCTTTTGGTGGTGGAATCGGTGGATATTGGGGAGATGTTCGTTCTTCAGGAACTAAAACATCTAAAGGCTCAGAATCTACAGGTATCATACCATTTTTAAAGGTTGTAGATGCAGAAATGTTAGCATTTTCACAAGGTGTAACTAGACGGGGTAGTTATGCTGGGTATCTCAATATTGACCACCCCGAAATCGAGGAATTTTTAGATGTTAGAAAACCTACTGGTGGGGATAGTAACCGTAAGTGTCTTAATTTACATCATGGGATTATCGTCTCGGACAGATTCATGGAAACAATACACCTCGCCACAAAAGAACCAGGATACGACGACTCGTGGGAGTTAATTGATCCTCATAGTGGAGAAGTGAAGAAGACTGTCTCAGCAAAGGCATTATGGGTAAAAATACTTCAAAACAGAATGGAAACAGGAGAACCATATATTATGTTCGAAGAAGCGGTGAATAATGATTTACCCCACTTTCAACAAAATAAAGGTTTAAGAGTAAATCAGAGTAATCTTTGTTCAGAAATAACACTTGCAACAAATGAAGAAAGAACAGCTGTATGTTGTCTTTCTAGTGTTAATTTAGAGTATTATGATGAATGGAAAAAGATACCTGCATTTATTCCTGATTTAATTAGATTTCTAGACAATGTTTTGGAGTCTTTTATAGAAACAGCCCCCAGAGAACTAAAAAGAGCTAGATATAGTGCTAAAAGAGAAAGAAGTATTGGTCTTGGTGCCATGGGATTCCATGCGTACTTACAAAAAAATATGGTTTCGTTTGAGAGCGCAGTTGCGGCTGCACTTAATGAGGAAATATTCTCTGGTATTAAAGATTTAGCAGATAAAGAGACTAGAAGACTAGCAGTTGAGAGAGGAGCTTGTCCAGATGATGATTCTTGTACAGTAAGAAATGCACATCTACTTGCTATTGCTCCCAATGCTTCTTCTAGTATTCTTTGTGGAAACACAAGTCCAAGTATAGAACCTTTTAGAGCAAATGCTTTTAACCAAAAAACTAAATCTGGCTCTAATTTGTTAAAAAATAAGTATTTGGACGAATTATTAATGAAAAAAATAGGACACGCTGACTTATACAATGAAACTTGGAGAAGTATAGTTGTAAATAAAGGTAGTGTTCAACATCTTGATTGTTTATCAGAGCATGAAAAAGATGTATTTAAAACAGCGGTAGAGATAAATCAAGCCTGGGTAATAGAACATGCAGCTGAAAGACAACAGCATATATGTCAGTCTCAAAGTCTTAATTTATTTTTTCCGCCAGACGTTAACAAAGGAGATTTACATAATATCCATATGTTAGCATGGGCAAAAAATTTAAAAACGCTTTACTATTTGAGGTCAGAAGCTATATCAAGAGCTGATGAAGTATCTAGTCAAGCTAAGAGAGAAATAATCTTTGAGCAATCAGATTGTTTAAGTTGTGAGGGATAGATGAGTTTATTAAAAGAAAGAAACTATTATAAACCTTTCAGTTATTCTTGGGCATTTGAGAATTATAAAAAACAACAACAAATGCATTGGTTACCAGATGAAGTACCTTTACAAGATGATATTAAGGACTATAATGAAAAATTATCAGAAGATGAAAGACTGTTATTAGATAATATATTTCGGTTTTTCACTCAGGCAGATGTAGATGTGTGTGGAGGCTATGCCCACCATTATTTACCTACATTTAAACAACCAGAAGTAAGAATGATGTTAGTTGCATTTGCTGCAATGGAAGCAGTGCATCAAGAAGCATACTCTTTACTTTTAGAAACTCTTGGAAAAGATGAAGATATCTACAAAGAGTTTATGGACATAGCAGCTATGGTAGAAAAACATGAGTATCTAACAGATTTTAATATGGATACTCCACATGAAATGGCAAAGACCATGGCAGTTTATAGTGGAATGACAGAAGGAGTGCAACTATTTAGTAGTTTTGCAATTCTTCTTAATTATCCAAGACATGGATTAATGAAAGGAATGGGACAGATTGTTACATGGTCAATAAGAGACGAAAGTCTACATGTAGAAGGTTTATCCAAACTTTTCAGAACGTTTATTGCAGAAAATCCAGAATTATGGACAGATAAGTTAAAATATGAAATTTACTGTGCAGCTGAAAGAACTGTAGAACTAGAAGACAAATTTATTGATGTCTGCTTTGCAAAAGCAAATGTTCCAGATTTAACAGCAAAAGAGGTAAAAGAATATATTCGTTATATTGCGGATAGAAGATTACTAGGACTAGGAATGAAAAAGATATTTCACAGTACTGAAAATCCTTTACCATGGATTGATATGCAAGTTAATGCAGTTGAGCATACCAACTTTTTTGAAAATCGTGCTACAGAGTATGCTAAGAGTAGTACCCAAGGAAATTGGCAAGATATATTTATTTAGGAGAACATTATGTCGACAGAAAATATAGCTCCTCAAGTAGGACAACAGGAAGAGCCTGTTTTAATGCTTGATGATAAGAAATATGTCATTTCAGATTTGAATGATGAAGCAAAATACTATGTTGCTTGTTTAAATAATCTAGGCGCAAAAAGACAAAATTTGCAAATGGAATTAGACCAAGTAACTATTGCATCAGAAGGATTTACCAGCAGACTAAAAGAAGTTGTTGATAAACCTCAGGAAGAACCTGAAGTGGTAGAGGCCGAAGAGGCCTAAAAAGAAAGAGGGGCGTTAAGCCCCTTTTTTATGAAATGGAGTATGTAACTCCGTCAGGCACCTCTAAAGGCACATCAGCTGCTTTTATTATATTCCATGTAGTCTTACCTTTCCAATTAGAAATTATGTGACTACCATCAAATGAAGCCTCCCAAAAAATATATTCGCTATTTGCGTCTGAATCACTATATCTAGTAAGATTTTTTAAATCTCCATCATACAATGTTCCATTTATTGTTATTTTTGCTTGTTCTGGCTCGAGCTGATAAATTGTTCTTGGTATTTTTGTCATAGGACATAAGTCAAAAAATTCTTTTAATACTGTGCTAGAAAAGTCATTAACTGTCCCATCGTATTTAGTTGAAGTTCCATTGTAAGTTCCGTATTGAATCTTGATTTTGTTAGGATAACACTTATCTTCTAAATTCTGAGATTTTAGATTTACATACATACCAAGTATATTTTCCATGTAAACATTAGAACCAAAATTCTCATGTAAGTATATATCTGCAGTTGGAAAGGTTGCTGTTGTAATATCTTCTTTAACTATCTCGACTTTTGACTCTCCTTCAAAGAGTTGTTCAAGCCAATTTATGACTCTTTCGTTATTTTCATAAGCATAAACTTTTGTTGCTCCATATTTAACACATAACCAAGCCATAACTCCTGAGCCTGCTCCTAACTCACAAACTACTTTTCCATTTACATTATTTTTAATCCAGTCATGATATGCCATTGTTCTATCATAATCTAATGCATAATCAAATGTTCTACTTATTATATAATTTTTTGGTATCATACTGTTTTATCCCATTGAGCATTTAGCTCTAATAAATCTTTGCACTCTTGTAAAGTAGCTGTATTATCAACATTTCCATCTACTACTACAGCTCTTATTTCATAATAGATATTATCATAAGTAAAACACGCAAGTTTTATACTTGCATCTACTTCATCATTTTTTATTGTAAAAGTTAAATCATTATACATTATGAAAATACCGCCGTTGTTCTTGGATTTGAATCCGTACCACTTCCTGTATTGTAATCTCCAAATAGTTTTGAAGTAAATCCTGAAGCACTTACACTACCGTAAACTGTATTACTATATCCTGTAGTTGTAGGGTGATAGTACCATGTCCAAGTTCTGTGATTAGTAGAGCTATCATGAGCAAAAGAAAATGCTGATGTTCTTGCTAAAGTAAGGGTATTACTTAAAGCAGTTTGTGTGAGCACTACATTTGTAAATCCTGAGTTAGCAGAAGCACTTGTATTATAAACCATTAGTCTAATATAAATAGCTCCACCGGGCCCAACTGTGTACTGTGCAAAACTAGTAATAACTCCTAGAGTTCCTCCAGTTAGTATTATATTTGAATTTGAAATAGAACCTGATGGAGGAGCACTTAGTGTTGGTGCAGGCGCTGGGCCTACATAACCTTTTGAAAATTGTATACGAGTACTTCCTCTTGGGCCAGAAGTAATGTAATGTGCATATCCCGATGTTATAGTAGCAGTAGTATTTGTAGCTACATGGTCATGGTCATATCCACGAAATTCTTCCATGCCATGAGGCGTACTACCTATGCCAGAACCAGTTTGTCCAGATGTATTAGTTGTGGGCAACCAACCATCTGTGTTTATGGCTATGTCTCCTCCAGTAGAAGTATCACTTACTAAGTCTACAGATAGACCTCTTAAACTGATATTACTTTCACCGTCAATATTAGCTGCAGTATAGTCATCTTCATTCTTCTCAGAGAAGATTCCTAACATGCTAATTTGTCCACTAGAAGGTACTGGCATATTTTAGGCCCAAATAGCTGCACACACTACTTTTACAAGTGCGTCTTCGTTTGAATAGTCTGTTGCTGCTCCATCATCAGTTTGTAGTTTTG
>Ga0115013_10000296_pt1 | contig 31299 bp, 18 predicted proteins | sample SouAtlMetagenome_2_FD_88686 | JGI IMG/M metagenome (GOLD analysis project Ga0115013, IMG submission 88686) | Marine eukaryotic phytoplankton communities from Atlantic Ocean - South Atlantic ANT15 Metagenome | ecosystem: Environmental > Aquatic > Marine > Oceanic | place: South Atlantic Ocean...
ACATCTTCGGTATTCTTTTCGGTAGATTCAGCAACTATAGTAGCAGAATCCTTCTTCGTGACATCTGTGGGAGTTTCAACCTTATTTTCTTCCATATCCTCTTTGGTGGTTTCTATCTTGATAGTTTCAACAGCGGCTTTCTCCGAATCAATAGTATCCTCTTCAGGTTTGGCTTCTTGGATACTCTCATCGGGAAGAGTAGTAGACTTAGCGGAGACGGGAGTAGGAGAATTCGATTTTTTCGGTTCTGCCTTCGCTTCGAGTTTGTCATCTCCTGGCCGCTTTCGCTTCTTTCCAGCGAGCGGGTGAGGCTTTTTGGACTTTTTCAAAGGATTCTCTCGGGCAAGCTTGTCGTCCTCTAGGACGCTTGCGGTCAACTTGGTGACATCAAATTCAACCTCCTTCAAGCGTTCCAAGCGTCTGGCTTTGGAAGCCTTACGTAACTTTATTTCCTTCTCGAGGAGGTCTATCTGTTGGTGAAGCAATGCGGTCCGTTCCGAAGATGTTTTTTTCCCTTTAATCCTGATCTTGTCCCATGGCTTTAAGACAATCTTCCCTGGTGCACCTGTGTCCTGTTTGGGCATCGGAATTAATCCTGCAGCCGCCCTAAAGGCTAGAGCCATACCACATAGATTTGTCGAATCAATGAGAGCAGACTGAATCCATCGCTGTTCTCCATTCAGCCCAAGTGGCTTGTAATCCCCCTTCTCGGCCGCCCTGCTGACATAACCAGCCACAATAGCTTCGGCACGCTCGCGTTTGCTGACAATCGCGTGGCGTCGACCTGGTGCCGGGTCTGAAAGTTTGCGCTTCTTGTTTTGGTGCTGAACATTCTTGAGTGCCTTTTCGCGCTCCCGCATTCGCTTTCGACGCTTCTTTTCCAGATCCCGTTTTTCCTGCCGCTTCTCCTTTTCTTTTAGCTTCTCGTCCTTTGCCTTTTTCGCTTTGTCGGCACGGGCTTTTTTCGCCTTGACAGTCTTCTGCTTCTTTTCGGCATTCAATTTTTGCTGCTTTAGTATCGCAGCCCGGCGTTTTCGGCCGGCCACGGAAAAATCTAACAGTCCGTTGGTTGCGAGCAATTCGTTACACTCGTCCTGGTCCAAAGATTCACAATTGAAATCTTCATCGTCGGTCTCACCATCTGCCTCGTCATCAGATTGACAAAGGACACTGTAACTATATCCTTCTTCCTCGTGCTCATCTTCGCCTTCCTCGGTACTTCCAATATCCTGCAACTGAAGCTCGAACTCCTCGAGTGCCCATTGAGCCTCCTCAATAGCGCTCGCATACATCTTGGATCCTAGAATATTGGCCAGGTGCTTGCGAGATACCTTCTTCGACCGGCTTCCGGGCGTGTCTTTTTTATTGGGGTCGTCTTCAGGATTGAAACTTTCGACTATATCAGCCTCTCGCACCCAAATGAACTCGTGAGATCCCATGAATTCCACTAAGAAAAAACTCTGAGGATCAGCCTGACCGAGGCTCTGCTTCTTAACTGCCTGTTCAGCCTTGCGCTTTCCAGTCAGCAACTGGGATTTTAGCTTTTCTGGTAGTCGGGACTCATTTCTCTCCGTCAAAAATCCATGCCAATCCTCCTTTTGATCCTCGGGGGCTATGATTCCTAGTACCAAGGCGGGCCAGTAGGGTTTCTTGCTCGATTCCCTGGCCCACACAGCCGCGGCCATACATCCCCATATGCTCGATTGGCTGACCCCTCTACATGTTGCCTCGTGGATGGGGACCACAAATTGTCCTAGGTATCGGTCCATCCTGCTAGCAATACGGATCCGAAGAGTAGCGCTCATGTTTTCAAGGCCAGGTCCCTCCGTATAGCACTTTTTAATACTGGATTCGAGCTCGTCAACCCCTAGTTCCTCATTGCTAGCGATAATTTCGCGTATGGATGTTTCCAATTTGCGAAAGTTCTCAATGACAACTGCCATGTCGCCCTCATCGTCCTCGTCCATCGTAACACCTTCTCCCCAAATGGGCTTGGTGTCAAGTGCGTCAACAAGGCCCCCGTTTTTGATTATGTCACGGAGGGTATCTGCTGCCCGCTCAAGGCACTTTCCGGCCATAACAGATAGACCTGAGACAACCAGTCGCTTTTTACGGCACTCAGCCCGTTGATCCATGAATGCCCGAAGGACCGCGTTGGGATCATGGGGTTTAGAACGGCCAGTCCCCGTGGGAGCTGGATTCGGATAATCAGATGTGAGCATGTGTTCCTGCCAAAGATCGTTGAAATAGTCCCGCAGGTGAAGGGCAATCGATACAAAGGAAGGGACGGCATCTTTATTGCTTGGATGAGAGTGATACTTGAAACAGTTGGCAAAAATCCTCCAAGCATCCAGGCGAACATCACGAAGACTTTCGTACTGGCGTCGTCGTATTCTTCGACACACCTTTCCCAGGTCGACAGGGTGCTCTATGATCTTGGTATATGCGTTTATGAGCTGCCAACAAATAATAATTTGTAGACATGTGGAAAACAGTCACGATAAAGACTAGTGTTAGATAATTGGACTCAAACAAATAGATCGATGAATCTCCATTTTTGTTTGCCTATAGGCACTTACCTCTGGATGCAAAAGGGAGACTGGTCTGCTGAACTCGGCCAAAAGCGGGACACGACAAAATTGTTCCATTAATGACTCCAGCCTTCCGTATTCGATTTCAGTAATTTGATTTACTGCATCATCCATTGTAGGAACAGGAACTTTGCTGTTGCCAATCATCAAGCTAAAGGTCATACTCGAACCACTGCCTTTCGACTTGCCGCCTTCGTTGCTCTTTCGGCCGCCGCCGGACTTTTTGACTGGAGCCTTTTTCTTAGGGGTTGCTTTTTTCTTTTTGGAAGCAGGCGACAGCGGGGCGCTTTTGCCTGTAGAATCCTCCGACTTCTTGCGTTTTTTGGAGGCGCTTCCATTTGTCTTGGCCTTCTTTGAAACACCGCTCACAGTAATTGCCTCACCCGTGACACCCGACGAGTGGGTCCCAAGACTCTCCATCTTGAGACTATTTTCGTTGGTCTTCCGTTCTTGCTCCTTTTCGGCCTCGAGCTCTTCCATGATTTCCTGTCTCCGAACTGCGGAGGCCAGTTTCTTTGCCATGGCTTCTGGTTTCCCACGTGGCTGGACAGCCTGTGGTTTCGGTTTGGGTTTCAGTGGTGGCAGCACATCATCGGGATCTCCCGGTGTATTTGAAGGAGAGGGAGCATCTTTCTTCGTTTCTTCCACCTTCATCGCGACACTCTCTTTTGCCTTTATCGGTTTTGATTTCGGTATGATGTCGTCCTGTGTTTTCATTGGCATACTGGTACTCTCCTTGGATGTAGTTGTTTTCTGGATTGGCATAGATTGTTCCTCGAATTCAGATGCCACCGCTTCAGCTACGGCCTTGGCAGCAGCAGCTGCTGCCGAATTCTCTGCAGCCGGCGATGTCGTCATGCTCCGTCTTTGGAGTTCCTGCGCCGCGATTGCTGCTGCCTGTGCCTGTTGCGCTTGCGCATGTTGCTGCCGATGCAATGCCATCAATTCGAGTTGCTGCTGTTGTTGGACCGCCTGCTGTCGGGCAGCAGCAGTGGCGAGGGCCACATGTGTGTTGCGCTCTTCTTGTAAAGCTGCCTCCACAGCCGCCTGCTGCCGAGCGGCCATCGCCAGCGCTACCTGGTGCTCTGGGGCGACGCCCCCGTGAAAACCGACGGCAGCCCCTGGTCCCAGACCGCCTTGGTGGTTCCCATTCACGTTGCCCCCAAACTGAGCTGCCGCAGCCAGTTCTAGCGACAAACGCCTTCTTAATGCCTGTTGCTGCTGAGCCGCCTGGGCTTGTTGTTGCTGCTGCTGCTGCTCGGGATGCCGGTGGAAGTTGTTGTTGTTGCTGTTCCACATTTTTTATATCGATCTTGTTACTATCCTTGCGAATTTATTGTACTACAACGAACTGATCTGAAGAAAACACGAATGCGTTAGAGATGCGAGAATGTTTCCGACACCGGGTTAGAATGAAACTGCGTCAATCCACGATGCTAATCTCAGTTGACGATTCGTAGGAAATGTAGTGACAATAGAAAAAAAGATATGGTGGTAGGTCAAGAGAAACAAAGTTGAAGTATATTCGTTTCCTCTCTAGTTTGTTTCAAAGCTTCAGTAATCTATGAAGGGAAATAGGTCGACTTGATTAGTTGCCTCTTCCTCCCAAATGAACTCGCTCCCCGAACCACTAGCTCCAATATCAACCAAACTACAATACTCACGCCGTTGATCATTTATTTATCGGCGCCACCTTTTTTAGGAGCCAGCAGAACCGTCAACGAACGAACGTGAATTTTTTCGCGCAAATAAAAAAATTATTCATAGATTCAGATTTCTTAGTTAGGGTTGGGGTTTACTCTCAACGGTGTTTTGTCTCCTGGCACTTTACTTCTGGAGGCATTGGAGTGGAGGCTATCTTGGATTCGTTTGATTGAATTATGGCAACACTTCCCCTTTCAACCTCTTCGAGCCACTGCTTGATAGACCGAGGCACATCCAAACTAACACGAACACATCATATAGGAATAGCAAAGTAAACAGGAGAACTGGGAGGGGATTACCATGAATGACTCGATGACGAGCATTGACTCCGGTCAGTATCGTGCCCGCGATGGCACCGACAAATCCAGAACATCCGTCATGTCCGCTTCCGGCAACCTTGCCGGGCATTCTCTCAGCCCAACCAAAACAGCTTCGAGCAAGCAACAACCATCGCTCCAGGTGGCTCAAAATCAACAGCAAAATACGGTCAATGTCACAGATCGGGCCCGCCGTCGCCGGGAAGAAGCTGTTCGGAGGCTTGTCTCAGACGTACAGGCTCGACCCGACCGAAAGCTGGCCACAACGGCCCAGCTTGGAAGCCAGGGAGGTGGCGGTACAGATGGATCTATTGATCATGGCGATACGGGTAGTAGCAAGGAAGCTTCGGACTGGATCATTGCCAGTACCGTGGCTATTGCTCTCGAACGTGGCCTGGACCGCGATCTGCACCATGAGCTAGTTCAGGAAGCAAAGGAGAATGCGGGTCGGATCGGACAGGTCTGCCACGACCACTCGGATGTTTTCTTAACATCAGTCGGGAAAGTTGTAGCTTTGGGTGGACCTTCCGGCGATTTATCATCCAAGCTGATAGCTGCTCAAGATGAACTGGAACAAAAGACTGCCGGGCCCATGCAGGAGTCTGCGATGCTGTGGGAGGAAGCCACTGAATCACACGCTAGAGCACGTGCCCTACAGATCATGGTTCAAGAATGCTCCAAAGTGTCTTTGTTTTTGGAGAAAGCACGGAAACAGGCCGCACTGGGTCGTCCCCGTGGTGCTCTCGAGGCGGTTGATGACGCCCGAACGGTATTAACGGCACCAGTATCCAACCTTTATTCTGGCGGCGGGGCCCACATGCAAAGGGCTGCAAATATTGTCAAGGATGCAGCAAAGAAAAAAGCTGCCGAAGATTCATCAGAGGATTCCAGTATGCCTGTGAATGGAGGCGATGCGTCTGCCAACGGTGCTACAGGAGGGGGCTCAAAGGGCATGATTACATTGGAAGAAACCCCATTCGGAAGGCGTGCCAGCCTAATGCTGCCCAAGATTGAAAACGAGGTATTGATCGGTGCAAGGCGAGGACTAAATCGTTGGTTTCTATCGTTGCGAAGCGGTGGAGATGGCGCCAAGGCTGGCAGATCTGTTCTGCGGAGATCGGCCCATAGCATGGCGGTAGGTCCTGGTAATCTTGGATTGGGAGGCCATATGCCTCCCTCGTATATTTGGAGAGCCAAGGTCTGCGACAATCTGATTTCAAGAATGAATCAAAACGGCCGAGTTGTTCGATCGATACGGCTGGGATACTGGTTCGAGCGAGATGCTCCAAAAGATGCCGAGCGATTGGAATCGACGTGCGCCCCTGGCATGGAGCGGCGAGCGGAAGGTACGTCTTGATAATGAATTGCGATTGAGAAAAATATATACAGAGATACAGAAAATAATTGTGTCGTGTTTGAAGCTTGGTGAATCAAAGTTTTGGCCGTCGCTGGATCGAGCAATGTCTCACAGAGCCTTTTCTGGTGATTTGAAATTCGTAGCCTTTGCCTCTGCGTTTGGATGGTACCGCTGCTGGGACGAAAATATTGCCCTTCTAGTAGATCCCAGTGACTTTGCCTCAGCACCGGATGATTTGGGCAAGGGTTTATCTAATAGTCGTCATGGACTCGGTGGTAGCCGGCATGGCAAGGGCCGGTCGCTTGGATTTCGTGCGAAGGCGAAGGGTAATGTTGAAACTGGTCTGAACCAAGGTGGCGATGGTTCCAAAGTAAAGGGAGATGGCAAGAGCAAGTGGGCCACCCTCTTGACTCCACCAATCCTCTCTGATAACCTTCCAAGCCGGTGAGTGGCTGTCAAGGGATCTGTTGGTTTAGTGTTGTGAAAGTTTCGATGTAATGTTGTTGAGTGTCTGTACATTTTTCGTTCCATCTCATTTTCTCAAGTCATTCTTCTACTTTTTTGGCACTTCACAGCAAAGATGATGACAAAACATTTTTGGGCCTAGCAGAATCTGTCCATCCGGTCAGAAGAGCAGAAATCGCTTTTAAATTGCTCGGTAAAGCAGAAGAATTTGTTCAGTACTACGAATTAAATCGTTTCGGAGATGTAAAAATTGGAAGCGGCGAAAAGAAAGATAAGGACGGGAAGAGCGAATCGCGAAGCTCTCTATCATCTCTGACGGGAGATGATGTAGGTGTTGGAACAAATCGTATATTTTTTGCTAAATCTCTGCCCCATTTATGTGCTAGTGTGGTCGGCTTTAGTGCCGTCGAAGCAGCACTGGAGCTCGGTCATTTCGTCGACGAAGATGATATGGATAAGGATAAGGCGGCGGATCCAAATACGGCAGGTTTAGTTGCTGTGGCAACTTTGTTCCGTGAATCATCGGAGAAATATGAACGATCATTAGTGACTGAGCTCGGAAACCTTCTCCGAAGGCGGGCTGTCGGTGCCAATCTTGCCGAGCTAGTGCGTGCCTCGTGTCTCATGGCAGCCTTTCGTTCTGCTTTGAAAATTGTTCATCCTAGTTCAACCACGCGGCGATTCGACAAAGAACTTCTGGCGATGGACGTGGATATTCTCATGACGGCACTGAAGGTGGCCCAAGACGAGCAACTGAAGGCTACCACCGCAATTGTGCAGGCCGATCAGAAAGTTCCTGTAAAATCTCCTTATAAATCTCCTACTAAAAAAGAAGGAAGTATTCCCGAGCCCGAAGACATCGGTCTACCCTTTGGCTTAGCCGAGCTAAAGCAGCAATCGAAGTCAAAATTCAAAAGCAGCGACAAGAGGGACCAAGAGGAATGCCTTACATTTTCGCAATCGGTCCCGCTCGTGGTTCGGTCCATCCATGCTCGAGCCATCGCGTGTGCATCCTTTGCACTTAGCCAAGAGGAGCTAGGACAAAGCTTTTTGCAAAAGAAGGGCAGCGGTTCAGCGTGTTACGTGTTGGATTGCGTAGAAGAATGTGTGAATGTTGCGGCTGTGGGAATGAAGGACTCGGACCATGCCGCGGATGACGGAGATATCGACATGGCTGTTCAAGTTATGGCAAACGTTGCTGCCTTACAGCATAGTCTACCTCGTCTCTTTGGAACACTGATGCGAGGAATGTGCCACGTTGGAATGATCCGCTCCGACCAACTTGCTGAAACCTTCCAATACGCAGAGGCGACTCTGAAGGGAGCTGACAAGGCCTGCGATAATCAGGTTGGAACAATGTACTCGCGAGTATATGAGTGCGCTCGTGGAAAGATCGATGCTCACCTAAATTACGCTTTGGATGGATTTAACTGGGTCCAGAAATCTGTCCGAGACAAACCGAACGCTTATTGTGAGGGCTTGATCGGCTACATGAATAACGTCTTTGATTCCCTCGGACCGATGGACGAAGGTTCTCGGGCTGGGCTCCACTTTTCGTGTTGTGGGCATGTTGCTGAAAGAATGGTCAAGATTTTATCCGAAAGAGCTCTTGAGGAAGGAGCCCGGACAAATGAAGGTGCCCTTTCCCCGATTTCCAAGATTGATGCCTTTGGGCTCAAGAATCTTTCAAATGACGTGAGCGAGTTTCAAAAGTTTGCAGCAGGTACGGGGGTTCCTCAGCTTGCTGACACATTCGATGAACTGAAATCGATTACAAATGCAATGCTAGATCCAGCACTCCCCGATTTGCTGAGACCAGAGAATTCCGAATCTCGCAAGCGCAAATTTCCGTATCTTAGTCTGGAAAAAGTTGGGTAAGTTGCCAGTATATGCAATTCATGAAGTTCTAATTTATTTTGGAGATTCTCGATTTAGTTTTCTCACGAAATTATCCAAACACCCCTATTCAGAAATATACTTGAAAAATATACCTCTGGTGGAATGAGCCTAATGGGAGGCGGACGAGCTCCTGCTGGAATGCTTACACTCGACAAGAAGGAGGTCATTGCTTTGTTGAATCTCGTTCGTAGCCAACGATGAAAGAATTGAACATCATAACGATTGGGAATGAATCATTCCGCCCTAGTTTCTCTGTTAATGAATACAACAATGTCCTTAGTACGCATATGAACCTATGCTTTAAAATAAATAATTATACAATGTTTGCTACATTCCGCACCATAGATGACAATTCTGTCTCCTCATCCTTTCCACTGCATTTCATATGAGTTGTACACGGCTTACAAAATCCCATAATTTCGTCCTGCAGCGTTACTGGGAAGCTTATCCTATGGAACGGAGATAGCCAGTCGGCTCGGAAGTTCCCGCCTTGGTCGAGACCCTTTTTCGAGTTTAGACCAAAGACCTCGATAACGCCTGATAATGCTGTACTACCACCATTCGTATTGTCACTACCTCCCTTCAGGCGATCAATATTGGTAATCTTTGTCAAGACGACGCCCGACTGATCGAACATCATGCAGCTAGTAAAGAGGCCGAACAGGATGGATTCAACGAACAACCCGATAATGTTTACAATTTGCGTCGGTTTGTCTAAACATGTAAAGTGCTGTGATCGGATGTGTCCATGTCGGCCCAGGCAGTCGAAAAACCGAAAGAATACAAGACTCAAGGAGTACACACATGATAGGCAGGTGTAAAAGATAAACAACAAAAAGTACTTATGGTTGCCAATTCCCACGCAATTGTTCACCCAGGGGCAGTGATCTACAAATGCAGCAGCATAGGGAGGAGAGAAATAAATTGAAGAAATGGGTTAGCACCACAATCAATATGAGCAAATGTACACAGACTTTGGCAAAACGGGATTTTGAAACCCTACCGGTCATTCGCAAAGCAAACACATCTTCTGTGTCAAAAGGTTCCAAAAATACTTACGATCCATCTTCACTATGCATCGTTTGCATATCGAGCAGTGGTGGGCTCTCTTTGGTTTGAAGGTGTTACAACGTCGGCAAAGCCGTCGACCCTTTCGAGGTGGTGGTTTTGGTGGATCTTCAATCATCAGGGATGATGTCTGTTCGCCATTAGGACTATCTTCAATTTTATTTTTATTATTGAGGAGATCCTGCATTTCTTCCAATGGAGTGGCATCTGGTGGAACCGCCCCAGGATTCGTAGTCATTGCCTTGAAATGGGCATAAACTGCCAGCACCGCTACGAAGGTAAAGGCAAGGCGATTCAAGTGGCCAAAGAAGCTAATCGTTCGAACGCCATATTCATCAACACTACTCATCCATGGAGGAATCAATATCAGGCAGACTGCGTATACACCATACAAATGCAGCATGTAGGTCAGACCCGCACAAAACAAACCGCAACAGTCTAAATTGATCCAGTTTTCGTCGAAGGGACCTGTTCCGAATTTGTTCCGCTTCACTTTAGCCGTCTTAATTTCCTTTATCACTGCGGGTTTCAGGGGTCTCCCAGTGGTTGCTGATACTATGGATTTGCCAATGTTGGCGACGGGCAGTAAATCTCCACTCTTGGGTGGCATGGCACCTTTTCGCTGCCGCGTTGCCTGGGATGCCATGATTTCTTATATTCTTGCTAGCCAAATTTATTTAAACTTTTAATTTTGGGGGGAAGTACTCTGATGCATTTAGTGTTTGGAAATCAGAATTTTTCGTGGAGTGCAAGATGGTGTAATAAACACTTTCAATAATAATGTCAATAGAAGATATCAAGTGCTTCCATGATCATTTCGTCCGGAGGTATGTGCTTGTTTTTGTCCTGCTGCGAAGACGTTGAATTTAGTGTAGTTACGAATAAAATTAGCTACATTTCAACTTATGCATAGGATAATATTAATAGATATAAATCATATATACACATACAATTGAGTCCGATCGTCCGTCCATCAACCATTACGCTATTTGTCGTCTCATTTGACTGATTTGGCCATCAAAATTGCTTCAACCTAACTTCTCTCACAACTTCGGCATATCGTACATCTTTCCAAACAAAGAAATCATCTTATTGACATTTCTCTTCTCATTATCGATTCAAAGCGACGAAAGAAACGATGGGAAAAGGAAGTAATGTGCAGAAGGCTCAGCAGGCCCGTGAGCGCAACCAAAAAAAGATGGGCAAAACCGACGAAGGTAAGTAACCGTCTATCACACAGCGTTGGGCTTTGAGGACGTCAAAATCGCAGCACAAAATAATTCTCACAAAAATAGCATATTGTTTAACGTACTTACACTACAGAGCGAAGGGCAGCTAGCGCAAAGGCTGCGAAGGACGCCTGCGCGAAGCGATGCGTAGTTTGCCTGCAGACCTTTATGGTCAACTCGCGCCCTCCTCTGTTGTACCAACACGTTGTTGCCAAGCATCCCGACATGCTCAGCGATCCCACAAGATGTTTCCCAGAACTCGCTGGTTATGATCCAAAGTAGGTATATAATAACTTTGTTTTCTGTGATTTATTACGTGACTGTTTGTGTTTGTATCGAGTTTTGTTTCCATTATACTTGATATCACGGCTGCTGCGACCGGGAGGGCGAATTAATGAGCTTGTTAATGAGCTTGGCTATTACCTTGTATTGCTGTTCACAAAAACATGCAATATTGTGTTGATACAAGAGTATGACTTGCGGCAATGGATCCTTTTTTACTCCGCACTTATTCGAATTTTTATTGGGTTTCGTTTGAAAATGCATTTTTGACATCGCATCATGATAACATCACAGTGATCCTAAAGGACTCAAAGCGGCAGCCAAGGCGAAAGAAGCTGATAAGAAGAAGAAAGTAAAAAAAGGCGGGTCTAACATGGACAATTTGGATGATCTCCTGAATGCCGGCCTAAAGAAAGGAAAGAAGAAGAAATAAGGGTGTGAATGATTTTATTTGGTTCAAAGAAGCAAATGATTGATGGCTAGCAGGTTTGTTGTATCGTATTGTGTCTGGGGCGAATGAACTTAACTGAAATGTGGAGTATTCTCGTAGAAGGCTGATTTGCTAGAGACTGTCATAGGGGTATCGAGTAGTTTTCAGACCGTCATCCCCCGCATGTTCGTACTTCTTTCACACCCAACAACAAACGGGGAGAATATCTCGGAAAGTCGTCGGCATTTGACACTAAGCGGAAGCGAATGAAGTACATTGAAGCAAGCCATTGAATATAATACCTACAGAAGCTTGTCGTTTCCATTGTTCAATATTAGAATGCATTTTAAAAAAATTCAAATTCAAATTCAAACAAAGCGACGAAAAGTCTTGCTTGCCCTCGTCATGTTAGTGTCAATACGTAAAAAGTTGGACGAAACACCCTACCTCGTTGTCATGTAATGTAGTGCTTGACAAATTGGAGATTCGAAGTGAACGAACCCTAGCTAAAATGGCAGTTTTTTCTCGCCATCTGCACATTAAGAAATATATTTTGTTGCGATACAAATAGAGAAATTAACGCTACACTAATAAATTTAGAGGGAATCGTCTTGAATTATATCAGTGACAACTGAGCTTTTGCACTCGAAGAGCAAATAATAATTTGTGTTGATCAAAACCTCAGATTTAATGGACAATTCCTGTACACACGAGCTCTTCCTATCGAGGAGGCATGGTGACAGGTTGACTAAATTGAAAATCACTCGAGGTCTGTTGAGAACTTTGCTGCTGTGAAACGATTTGCGTTGCGTATGAATCGTTTTCTGTACCCACTTCACCAAGGGCCATTTCTCCCCATAATTCCATCCCGGACATGGATTGTGCTCTCCCAAATTCGTTTCTTAGAGAAGCGTTTTTGGTCGAGGAAGGACGTGGTGGGCTACGCTCAACTGCAGCTTCGACAGACGAAGGTGGGGAGGTATCACCAACCAGCGTAGAGATCCCCATATTTTCAAGCAACTTTTCTTGCCGTTGAACAACTTTTTTAAGATCATTAACTTGATCCAATAAATCTTGGTTTACTTCTTCGGTACCTCCAGAATCCTTTGATTTTCGGGCGTATTTCAGAATGTCGCTGACAACAACATTCGTTGAAAGAGCGTTGTGGTAAAGAAGCCATGTTTGTATCATGCTAGGAATTTGAAGAGCGGCCAAAACGAACAAAGGAACGAAAATAATGTGTGCACAAACAACATCATGAATCCAGTAGAATACTTTCACAAACTTGAACCCATAGAGTAGTCCAAGCATGGATAGGCCTCCTACTCCATAATAACCAGCTAAAGCATAGCGAAGATAATTCTTGTCCTCCACAAAGAGCGCGACAATTGTTGCAACTATACTGAGAGCAACCAGAATTCCAAGAGTCCGCCTAACTGGGTAGGGTAAGGAACGCTCATTAGCCGACACAACACGGCTCAAAATAATAAGAACCGATAAAATAATAAGCAATGTACTGGCCGGAAGTAGATTGGTGGAAAGTGACAAATCAGAACGGAAGAGGTCTGATATCCAAATTCCTTTCGCAACGAGGAAAAGGATCGATGCCCTCACGAAAAAAATGCATTTCGTAGAAAAAGGCAGGCTCTTGTAATACGAATTTTCTTCGTTGTACCACATAGACCAGCTCTTCGTAGCTCCACCAGAGCTTCCCTTCATCCAACGAACCCAGAGCCCATAATCGGTAACAACAGTGTTCCATTCAAATGTTAGAGGATTGAACCAAAATGGACTGGCAAGAAATGAACCCGAGGCTAGCCATAGTGACCATGTTCGTCCAAAATATTGACCAGCTTCAGTGAAAATGCCCATAACGATCAGCCCAGCAGCAAGTTCGACACCCAAATATAAATGACTTGCCGCAAAAAAGCGGTATTGTTCATCCATTGGAGTATGCTGCGTCACGAAGCCACGTCCGGTGGGTCTATACTTAGCACCTCCGACCAAAATTGTCTGCGTCATGTAAAAGGCTTTCGTTTGAATATGAAACATAAAATGCAAAGGTCCGCCAGTTGCGAATACAGTCAGAATTTCCTGTGCACTCGATAACCAACCCCTCTCTACTCCGAGAGTGGCGAATAGAGGAATCGTTTGCAAGAGACCAAGACCACCAAGCATCATCTGAATCGCTCCCATTGGTGTGATTACTCTATCTCCGATCCTCTCGTACCCGAAAATTGCAAGAATAGCAGTCAGATAAACGACAATGTAAACTGTCAAAACAGTTAGAACATTGGAGAAGTAGTGACCAATGCCCCCATAGTAAAACGAAAGGAGTCGACAGAAATCCAACCGATGGCACATTCGATAGACATCGCGAGATAAACTTTGTTCCCCTGCTCCTTGACTAAGTTTTGCTTCAAATTTGTAAATCTGGCTCATTCCAACGTCACGTCCCTTCCCGACCTGAAGGTATTCCTTGAAGCCAACCGAGCCCCCTCTTACAACATTGTTATAGCCAGCGAAAATGTCTTCGGAAAGATTAATACCTTTAGAAGATTTACTCACACCTCCTCTTGTAATGAAGAATAACTTATCGAAGACATCTGGATGACCATAATGTAATCGAATGTGAAGGGGCCTAGTTAGAACTCTCTGACCCAAGGTCACAAAGGAAATCTCTTGAAGTGCCATATAATTTGCAAGCGAACTGACACTTCCGGTGAAGATATGTTCTCGTAATCCAAGAATAGTGGTTGGTAAAGGTCCTTCTCGTTTGGCAAATTCTTGCAGACAGTTTCTCATCTTCAATGCCTCCTCGAAGTATCCCTCTTGGTTCATGTCAATAGTTTGAAGGAATTCACTGCGAGTAAAGATCATAGCATGATTTTGATTCTCTGGTTTCCCTTCACCAATGACGGGATTGCCTGGAAGCCTCACACGGTAAACTTCGATGATATTCCCTCTACCGTCGCTTTTGACTAACACAGAATAGTAAAGTGCAGCACCATCTCTATTCAAACGAACTGTATCGATATAGGCAACTCTTAAATGAAGGTATCTGTGCAAAAGTGCATCAATATCATTGGCCTTCGGGTCTTGATTCCGTTTCATACTTCCGTAAATCTGACAGGATACAACATATCCAAACTTCTCCCCGATCAAGTCATTCGTTGTGTCCTCATCTAAACGTTCCATATTTGCAAGAAGTCGAAGCGCCCTTTCGTAGTACATCATACCGTTCACGGTTCTACTCAATGTTTGTGCTCTGTTACTCGCCCAACGCCTAGTCTCTTCGGCGTACTTTTTGGACCACATTTTTTCTTCGTCTTTAATACCTGTTCGTTCTAAATAGTTCGTCCATTCGTCACGATAAAGAGTCTGCAGATAGAGCATGGTTGACACTCCAAGAGCGTCAGAGCGACTTTCGAGTTCTCCTTTGCTATATGTGACTGTTTCCGAATAGTATGGGGTCAATACATTCCAGGAAAACATGTCATGAATGGACGGGGCATCAGGCATATCCATGAAGAGAGAATTTGTGAAAAAAGTAAGGCGTCGAACTACTTCTTTCGACTTGGGCTCAACGTCGTCCGGATGCATGCAAAGTAACCCATGAAGCTTCTTGAGGACGTCCTTGTAATTGGAGTTTTTGCTGGCATCATCCAGCATATCTGAAGCGTAGGCATCATCCCAGAAAAATCCATTCTCCATACTCGCTAGGAATGTCAGTCGATCCAAAATATCTCTGCTCTCTGGGTCATTTGATTTGCATTTGAACATGGATTTGACGGAATTAATAAAATTACGCAGTTTGTCACGAACCTGATCTCGCACAGCATCAACAATAGGCGCAGAAGATTCATCGTGGTTCTTTTCGAATCCATATTGATCATGCTGATGCTGATCACTCGTATCTGGCTGACCCAACTGTCCTAGTGAGCCAGCACTAACAGCACGGCGCATTCCACTACCTCTGTTTGATGCACGATTTTTCTTGAATTTCGATCTTGGCTTAGAGGCAGGTTTTCTCTTTCTAATTCCCTTTTCAAGTAGCTTGATTGTATCAACTAAGCTCTTCAGAGCTCCGCGGGTCTTTTGTAGTTCAATTTTGCTAGAAATAATGCCATCCTCCGCCCAAGATTGGATGATTCCTCCTACTGCATTGACATCCACACTATGAATCGGTCCAAGAGTTTGGTTGATTAGGAATGCACCAAGCTCCCACACTTCTGATACAGCTGTTTGCATCGTAATGTGTTCGCTGATAGGTTTGAAGTATGTTTCATCCGTATAGGAACCAGTCTTTGCGTCAGTGTACTCCTCAGCGGGTCGCTCTAATTCGGATAGCACGTCATCGATAGCTCCAGCAGTTTGGAAAACCGGAAGATATATTGCTTGACTAAAACCGTCAAATTGGCTGAACTTTAAGGTATCCATTTCGGCATTCGAAACAATGTCCTCTTCCCTGAAGTAATCAATAATTTCGTTCCAGGCAGCGCTAAACATAACCCACTTCTGAATTCTAACGTCAAGCAACCGATTCACATAGCTCTGTAACCGCTGAGGATTTGACCCGAGAAGTGACGACGATTCATGGCCACGTAAGCTATTTTGAGAAGTTGAACCAAGAATGCTCGCAGACGAACCTCTTCTGCTACCGGCATCAGGCGACAGCATCTTCTTACAAAAAAGTTCTGGTGCGCGGCCAAAATTTTCTCGAATATCATCCAAAGAACGAATGTCACCGAGGTTGTCCGAGAAACCTACAGCTGTTCCTGCAAACGCTTGCCACGCTGCATACCAAATGCTCATATCAATCAAATAAACAATGAATTGTGGAAGCCATCTCATGACTAATAGCAGCATCATTTTCGCAAAGCTCTGATTGGGATAATTGACATAGTCATCGGTCAACTGAAGTGATGGCTTGACCATCGAGTACACTTCAAAAACATATGAAAAGCATAACTTCCAAACCATTAAGGTAATCCAAAACATTAAGTATACGAGAGTATGACCAAATGATTCGTGCACCTCCTTTCCAACATACAGCCTGCTAGATGGATAGAGAATATTGAGAAATGATTGAATGTAGTCGTTTTGACTGGTCAAAATCTTGGTAGCGAGTGGCGGATAAATCTGTGGAATCGTTTCCAAAATGTAAGGAATCATTACTAGAAGGGACAACCATACGTATTGCCACCACCAAAATGTGCTGTCTTCTTCCATACCCATGTAGACGCCTTTTTGAGGTGAAAATGCCCACATGAGGTAAAGACTCTGGTATACAAGGGTCAAAAGTCGTGCAGCCAAGATTAGGACGGATCCACAAACCTCGGTTGCTGACAACTGAATGCCAGGGTAGGTTCCCCAGACCTCTAGCAACTGCCAAAACAAGAAAAGGAAATTGAAAATCCAAAAGACACCACTCGCAAGTTGAACCGAATATACCCATCCCCAGACGAGTTCCCGAGAAAACGCCACAACAGCAAGAAGATAAAAAGTCACTATGTGCCATTCCAAAATTCGATTGAGTGCCAATATACCCCGAAACCAGGATCGCTTTTCCAAGAAAGTCTTCGGCGACTTATCCAACCCTTCGGACAAAGGGGTTAGAGATTCGCCGGGTAGGGCGGACACAAAGTTCATTCCTTCTGGATCAGAGGATGAATCGTCATCGGAATAGTGGTATCGCAAGCAGTTTCGAGACCAGAAGAACTCGTTGAAATCATCGTAATTCTTTTTGTTGAAGTGATCCGATTTCGATTTCGAGCTCTGGACAATCACATATTATTATCGGAAATTCAAAGTGAGAGGAATCAAACCAAAAGTATTTCTGACAATAGTATGCAAGAGTATTTAGAATATTTGGGCAGCGAAAAGCTCATATGACATACCTTGGACACGACATTGTAAATAGGTTCTACGACATTGTCCAAAAAATGACCCGCGTACAAACTCCTAGTTTGGGTATACCCTTCACTTTTAATATATTCTTCCATCATTTTGTGGTATAGAAACCAAACGCATTCCGCCATGTGACGAAGATTACAACCCTCACCCCAAATGCAGAAGTAAAGGACCAGGTCCACGACACGACTTGCTACTGCCGGAGGGGCCGACATGGAGGTATTCATCTTAGAAAAATGCGGACGAACCCCCATGGCACGGCACCACTTGACATAATTGGAAAATACCTTCGCATGCAATGCGTGGATCGGGCTCGGGGGCTGCACTGAGGGCGGCAGGATATGGCTACTCATATACCGCCGATTGTTGCTAAGAAGGATCAGCAAATGCTCAGCCTGATTGCGGACCGATGAATCTTGAAACCCAAAAAAGTTACCCAAATCTTCACAGGCGGAGTAAACCATGTTGGCGTACTCCGCTAGACGCGGTGGAAGGTCGGCAGGGTCGAACATATTGAAGGCCTCCGAGACAGGAGGCGATTCTCGGCGAGACAAATAGCTGTCACGGGCTCTTCCTTTCGAAGAAACATCTTTGCCGTTCGTAGTCACTGCCACCCGAATGTAACCATTCATACCATTATGGAAGGCATTCCAAAAGCTAAGACGTTCAAAGTCTCCGTCACGGTAGGCAATGACGCCAGCCACCAGTAGGGATCCCGCCAACCAAACAAGCCCGTAGATGATACTGTGAGATATGTCATCTGCTGCAACGGAGACACCATCAGGGTAGAAGGAATAGCCTCTCGCAACGTCCATGATGAATCTGTGGAGTGATTGAAGAACCAAGGATGCCGCAACGGCTCCAATCTCAAGTATTGTCGTGCAGGTGACAACAGAATTGACATTTACACTGTTTCAAACAAGGTAAAATATCAGAATTTTTTGACTACAAGCGAATCATTATATTTCAACAAGCAACAAAATCACTTACCGAACAGATACAAACGCCCCAGCTAGAGCTAGGACACCACCGGTCACAGGAAAATACAAAACATATTGACTGCTGACAAAACATCCTGACAACAGAGCAAGGTTAACCCCAAGGCAAAGGCCTGGAAAGAGCGTCGGGAGCATGACCCCAAGTGACATTCCCACAAAAGCTGACATAATGGACAGAACCCATAAAGCAACAACTGCGAGATTCAAACCAACGGGAAAGAAGAGAGGCTCGAGAAAGACATATATCAGAAATCCGGACAAAATACCAGTCAAAATCCCCGAGAAGTAACGGATATCCCTGGGTATTACAATGGCGAAGTTGATGCAAAGAGTGATGAGTAAGATTGGAAAAAATAGCGAGCGAAAATCATATTCAATATGAAGTGATGGCACTTCGATAAATTCATTTCAATTTGTAGTGCCATGATCGAGGAGGTACTTTGTGGAGTCCAACCATGATTTACTTAATCATGATTCCATCGCAAATCAATTCAATTCATTACTAAATCCGAGTTCTGTGTCTACTCACTTTGATCCGCCCGCCGAAAACCAAATGGAGAGACCAGCGATGGACAATCTCGCCAGGGGATACGCAAATGTGGAAATAGAATCCATCATTCCATCTTCAGCGAAAGTGGTGCTGTCCTCAACAGCCATACCGACACTTTCAAATGCAGTAAAGGAAAAATAAAACCACGATTGGTCCTATTATATCTGACTTTGGAAATGATCTTCAGCAGTTTGTCGAGCCACGTTCTTCCTCAAGCCGAGATTCGATGATCCGCCAATCAACTACAGAATTTTGCACCCTGGAAAAGCTTGAACAAATTCCTGTTGCTTGAAACCAGCCTATCTGAGGAGAAATAATCTGCAAAATCACGAAAGGTTGAGTATGATTTGTTATAATATTATATGAGAACTTCCTCCGATGATGAGCATTACGTGCTTCGGGAAAAAATCCTGCATCCCGTTTCGATTGATTCATTCACTCATTCGTTCCTTGGATATTCGAACGCAAATGCCTATGACGTGCTGCAACTTCCCTCATGATTTTCGATTTCTCTGATCGCTGATTGGCCAACTCTTTTTCTCAACTACAAGGCGAGAACGAAACGGAAAGAATCCCTTCTGCTAGAGTGCGCCAACGCGCAAACAAAGGGAGGCAAGAACACGCATTTCAGTGCGTACGTATGCGAGAAAGTGTGGCCGATTTTTATCATAAAATCGAATGAATCAATTTGAAAACTCTCAAGAGAGTGGATTGGATCATGAATCACTTCAGGAGCTTAGATCGCTGGCTGGTGTGCAGCTTACAAAGAGCTTTTCTCTCTGTTGGCTTCATTTGAAATAGACTATTTCTTCATGAACGGTTTTATCGGTTCCGCCTTCCTTCTCGGTCTCTTTGCGATTGGTACAGGTTTTTCCATGCAATCCACTACCTCGCATAAGTCCTTTGCGAAAACACCGAAAGCCATCATTTTCGATATTGACGGCACTCTGGCTGATTCGTGGAAGCTTGGATACGAAGCTACGCAGGTGGTATTAAAAAACAATGGCATTTCGCTAATTGATGAGGCCACTTATCATGAATGTACAAAATTTTCAACGCCACAGCGCTTGGCGCGGCATGCCGGCCTGGAGCCGATAGAAATCACGCCTTCCAGCGGCGAAGCAGCAATCGAACGCAACAAACTCTTCGAGAGCACAGGGGAAAAACTGGCAGCTGAGTTTGACGAGTTATACGTCGGTCTTGTTACGACCACAACAGCTGGATTCTTTGAAGGAATCCCCGAGGTCTTGCGAAGAATCGCATCGTGCCCCTCGACCAAAGTGGGGTGTCTAACCAACGCTTGTGTCGCTTATGCTCACGCCGTCCTGAAGGCCAATGACGATGTTGCCCAACAAAGTCTTCCCAAATTGTGTCAATCTGTTCACGGGGCAGACACCGTTAAAGCTCCTAAGCCAGAGCCTGATGGACTTTACCAGATCTGCGACGAGCTGGGCGTTGCTCCATCCGAAGCGGTCTATGTCGGCGACAGCCCTAGCGATGCCTTGGCGGCAAGGGCCTCGGGGATGCCATCGATCGGAGTTACCTGGGGAAGTCACTCGGAGGAGTCGCTGCAGAAAGCACCATTTGACTATTATGCAACAACTCCGAATGAGCTCAGCAGAATTCTAAAGCTACGGTGAACACGAAAGTGCCAAACTGTAGCTCACACTCTCTCCTCGGACTTCACCCTGTAATGTGTGAAGTACAGTTTGACAAAACAGCTATTTACTTCGTAACAGGCGCCTTGACTTTCATTTCTGGGAACCAGTTCCCAGCTGGACACCAAAACTTGTTCCACTTCAAAGAATGCCGAGGTCATCAGACAATGAATTGGCTGGTGCGTAAGAGTTTTTTCGATACGACAAACATTCTGTTTCATCCCAAAAAAATCACAGTGGTGGTCGTGGTAACGTTTCTGCGGGTCTCGTCGTCTCCACTATTTCCTTTATTTCCTTTTTTTCGAATCGCAAGGAGTGAAATTGGATTGTTCTCTCTCCACATACATACACTGACCAAGAACATTGACACAATTGAAATCAACAGATGAATCGTCAAAGAATAAAAAACCAGCAACACGCATCATCAATACTGGATTTCACTTCAAATTTTTTTCAAAAGACATGAGGCGGGTACGCTCAACTGTAGAAAGTAGGAAAAACAGCATTTTTGTTGATGCCTGCAACAATTTTCCAAGCATAGCAATCGATTTGGTCACACCGTTCTAAATGATTGTTGCATTAAATCTAGAGTATAAGTCTGATTACTTTAATGTTCACATGAAGTCGTATCTAAAAATTGGATGTTGCCGCAGCAAGAACCTGTTCATCAAGATTGCGTTCCGTAATCCAATCATCTAGGCACCGTTTTCCATCAGGATCTTTTAGAATGATACGGCTCACAGTCACGTCATACTTTTGTCCTTGTCTCATCACGCGTCCAACAGCCTGTTCCTCGACACTGGCATCAGCCACAGCGTCTGAACCAGAATACACTGGATCGTACAAAATCACGTTCTTACATGCTTCTTGCAAATTATGGCCAGCGGCCTGTGCAAAGGAAAGCAACAAAATTCGCGGGCGCTGGCGATCTTCTTCAGTGGCATCAACGTGGCGGAACCATGAAATGATTTCGTTTTGTTTTCCAACCGAGTCACCTTCGTCGACATTGCAAAATCGTTGGTCCGAATTCTTCAACGCCGTAAGGGCACTTTCATAACCTCCATAGGATGTGTCTGCAAAAACGATGATTTTCGTTTTAGGATCTTTCGATAGGATCGACTCAGTGGTGTCAGTCAAAGCCTTGTGTCGAGCTTCTGACGACGCAGTAATTGCGAGGACACTAGGTACCTTCTCGCCCAATTCGTCTACAGATAGGGCAAAACTCTTAAAGCGTTGGAAGTCTGCAGTTTCCTTCAAAAAGGATTCTGCATCGCTCTTAGACATGTTAACACAAATCTCTTCTCGAATCAACTTAACCTCGAGTTTTTCACCACGATTGCGCTGACAAGCATCCTTGATATAAGCATGACAAGCTTCCTGGACGGCGCAACGGTACTCTCTACTATGAAAACCTTCTTGCTGGTTTAGGAATAGATCACGACCAGATTCACGTTCTTCTTTTCGCCAGTGGTGAGCAGCCCCTGTCAAATAGGTACCACCCATAAGATTAGCGAGCTCAGTGACGCGGGCTTCAGTTTCGAGAAGAGGGGTCCCAGTTAGACCCCATACTCCTGCAGCAGCTACAATCGGTCGTTTCCGAACATCAGTTTGCGCTAAACCAAGAAATTCTCGTGCTCCCCTTCTAGCCGTTTCCTTGAATTCGGCTTGAGTTTCATACCCTTTGTTCGTAACGAGTGTTTCATGGCACTCATCGATGACGATTCGTTCCCAAGTGAAATACTCAAGTGGTACTCCACGCTCGTGTTTGCTAAATTTTTGCTTTCGAAGTTTAAATATTGCTTCAGCGTAGCAGTGGCCGTAGTACGCTTGGGAATCTCGATACTTTTGATTTCCCTTATTTCCAACATAAATCTCAGGACCAGACGACATGTTTCGTACCCATCGTCCCTCGATAGATGGCGCTTCTCTCTGAGAGTGCGACCTTGGTGCCGGTGGGATTGGATTAGCTTTAGCCTTCTTCTGCAAATGTTCTGTGTAAGGTCTAACTTTTCCTTTGCTTTCTTCTATGATTCCAGCAGGAACAATTACAATATCAGCATTACAAATATCCTCAACCGAGGTCTTCTTCAATTTCTCGGTGCAATCGATTATGATGCATTTGAGTTTATTTTTCGTGAACTTCTTCCGTTCGTCGTCCCATTGTTTGACGAGCCCAGGTGGGACAACAATTAATGTGGCCCCAGACCTTCCCTCACCTACATTTCGATGAGTACGCGCAGCTTTTGCTCCTTTCAATATAAGAGCTATCGTAACTACCGTCTTTCCACTACCGATTGCGTCTCCTAGAACACCACCACGTAGAGGGGATCTTTTCGAAGCTTTACCAATCAAGCACCAACCGACACCCGGCAGGATGCGTTCAGAACGCTCCTCTTCCGAAAATTGGACCGAGCCACTCTCAATGTTCAACATTCGAGTAAGAGCCTTCGCTTGCCTTGGATAAAGAGGTAATTCTAATTCAGGTATTTCAGTAGGAGTATATTCGTCGGAATTGGGAACTTTGAAATCTTTTGTATCTGGTTCTCCCATCGATGAGAGTTCACTAAGACAATAACTGGTATTGATAGAATCTGTTGCTTCTCCTCCAAGGATCGCAGCAGCTCGGTGAACAGCGACGTATGGGTTCATGCTTAACAAAAGCTTCCCATCGTTTTGAGACACTTTGGCCTTGAACGATGTGGGACGCTTTAAGAGCCTATGGTAGTACTCATTTGATTCTTCGGCATTATAAGTTCGTTCAAACATGACGCCATTTTCACCTGATACCTTCTTCCAAGTCTCGATTGGGCGAGGAGGAACATTGATTTTACATTTTCCCAAATTTTTTGTGGTGGGGAGACTGTACCATTCCGATAGCTTGAGAGGGAGCTTTCCTTCCGCGGCACACTTCAACAAAGATGGTGATGCGATAATAGAAAGTCGCTTGGCATTTCGTGTTCCTGATCTACCTACAAGGTCAATTTCAGATCCACATGGAGAAGTACTTTCATTGTATTCAAGAAGAGTTTGAATAACTTCTGGTGACAAACCTCCCATTTCGCATAGAATAGGATAGGCGTCAACGTGGGAGGTGGCACTACCGAGGGACTCCTGAAAAGTAGTCTTCTGTTGGATTATTTCCATGCTCGGCCGTGGCACTTCTACCTTCAGCTTCTTAGAAGCATTTTGCCACCCAAAGAATTTTGCCTTGGTTCCGTGCGTTGATTCCTTCAAAGTATTTTCAGGAATCCAATCCTGAAGTTCGCATATTTCCATACCATCCCTGTAATTTGGGCTAGGGCTAAATACGGCCGTATCAAGTTTCGCACGCACAACATCTGGACGTATGAAAAGGTACATCTTTTTATCTTCTCGGCGCCAGAGGGCTGAAAGAACGACGGTTTGTTCACATTTCATTTTGTAGTATATACCGTTGACTCGATCATTAGGATCCCCGTCAACTTGAATCTTTCCGGGCCTTTCGTATCAGAAGTGAAGTTATTGAAGATTAGTAATTGCAATGAGATGGGAGCTAAACAAAAATGAAGCATCAATATACGTACCAGGTTTTCCATAACTTGTGGTAATGAGTTAAAGGATTTCGTGAACTAATTGCCGGTAAAAAGCTCTTCATTACCTTGTGGTTTCTTAAGGATCTGGCAGCCTCGTCGTTGAGTCCAATCCGCGACCTCTGTGAAGGAACTGGGTCTGAGCCGACAAGTTTTAGGGTGTGCGTTGTAGGTTTCTTGTCAGGAATTTCCCAATTTATGTTGGGCATACCACTGTTCAGAATGAGACGCGCAGAATCTTTCAATTTGCCTCGATGAGGTTTCTCATTTCTGATAGCAGGTGCAAAACAACAAATACATGCGACAACTCCAATAAGGTCGTTGGTCTTTCCGATTCTGACACGAATCTCGGCAACTTGTCTTCCAGAACCGTGATCTTCCCAAGCTCCATACGTGAGTAACCAATGCCCCTTCCTTCGATCAACTTGCTGAAGCTGAAAGCTATAAGATTCAAGCCCAGCTCCATTTTGAAGAAGATCTTCACTTCCTTCGCCAAGCCTCAATATCGAGGGAACTGCACATCTCAGCGTGCGCTCAAATTCATGTGGGTCAGGTCTTCCATTCTCCGAATCAAATTCAATTTCTTTCAGATCATGCGATGATAATTGATAGCGTCCAGAGAATGCATGGCAAACAGTCATACCACAGACTGAACACATTAAAAATGTTGTATCTTTGCTTGTTGTCCCAGACGACTCACTTGTGCATAATACCGAGGAGTAGAAGGCATCACGAGCAAGATTTTTTGCGATATCGGAGAAAACACCTTCAAAACTTTTTGGGCTACCACGAGATGCCTTGTGTAAATCGCCTCTTTCGCTTAGAACTGCACCTTTCGCGGCGTCATGTTTCTGGCTAAGGGAGTACTCTGAAACCAGTACCTTCCCTAAAGATCTTCTCTCTTTTCGGAGCTGAGGTGCACATATGGCAGCAAGCATGGTAGCACTAACTACTGAAACCGACATAGCATTACCAGCTAGGTCCGACAATTGAACTTCAGTCTCGGGTCCAAGAAGAAGTCTTGAAAAAGGGATTCCTTGAAGCAAAAGCTTCTCGTATCCCATGACAGTTCGTCCTCTATGCGGTAGCAATAACTCACCACCAGGTGTGACACAACCACTGACTCCAACAGTTGCCGTGCGGAATGTTGTTCTTGTGACATTCTGTGACAGATCCCATGAGAATGAGTGGTGGAGAGGGTCTCGAGATGTAGCATCACGGACTGAGAATGTGAAAGAAATCATATATTAGAGTTATCAGTGTGTGCAGAAAAAAATTGGAGTTCATAAGAGGACTTACTGGCAGAAGCCGCGAAGCAATCAATCATATCCAGTCTTCTCATGTTCCAACAATCGAATAATTCTGGCCATAGACTAGGTGCTAGTTGTTTTCTTCCACGGGTATCCCATCCTGTTAACCATCGTGAACGATCGGCAAGTCCAATCTTCTCGCGATAAACCTTGTGAGCTGACAAGTCCTTCACTCGGGATATTTCCCATTCCCAGAAATCTAGTTCCTTCGCGCGATCACGTTTGACCATCAATCCAGGTCCTGATCTGAGTGCTTCTCGAAAAGATCGAATTCGATCGTGTGAATCTGGTAGTAGAAATGCTTCCATGCTGTGCAATAGAGGCGTTTTCAAATGTTCAAGAATCTCCGCGAAATATTCACCTAAATCGTCATCTGGATCATCAGAACGCCAAATGAAAAGATACTGGGGAAAAATCAATTCAAACATGGTTAGAGACGCATAGATTGTAGAGCATTCTCGCTTTAACATTTTGCCAACATACCTTTCGTTGTCTCGTCTGAGGAAGTCCATAGAGTTTTGTATCAATCTTGAACAGGTGTGTGCAGTATCTAGCTTTCTTCTCAAGAATTAACGTATCATTGTTCAGGTTAATTTTGTGCTTCTTTGCAAGTTGTCCCAGACTGACATCTTCTCCGACACATTTCTTGCCTGGTGAGAGAGGGATGACATCTGATGATGAAGCTCCTCCTCTCACGTATCCTTCAACTACATCTCCAGCTTTCATTCCTACTTGAGGAGGTATAGACTTCGCTTCGTATCGACCCTCATTGTTTACTCGAAAAATAAGGTCAGCGTCGGCATCTACAACACAAAGAATAACAGATATTTGGTGAGCAACATTCGCGAGTGATTAGACTAGGCTAGAGACGATAGAACTTACTGTTTTTTCTTTTCGTCGATGTGATCGCTTTGTTATTATTTCTGTTCGCAAGATCAATTCTACCTTGAATGTACTCTTGCATTTTGCCCCATGGAGCGCCATCAACGTTTTCGAAAATAGCAAAAGGAGGCTGATAGAGATCGAGAAATTCTACTGCAGCAAGAAATGTTTCCCCACTTTGTCCCTTGTCTTGAATGTCCTTTCTGCGCGTTGTTTTTAGCATAGAGAAATCCTTGCAAGAAGTACCAGCAACAAAAAGATCGCCTTCTGGTATGGTTTGTGGCCTGCCATATACATCGACAACTTTCTCAACCTTCCCATCGTCGTCGATTGCCGAGAGCTTTGTGATATCTGGAAACAGTGGTACACCCGGGAAATTTCTTGCGATATAAGCTTGTTTAAAAGGTTCTATCTCGCATGACATTTTATGCTCGTAATCAAAATTATGGCTCATATCTCCTTCATTTTTAGAACATAATTTAGAAAGAGATTCTTTTATCAGTCCCAAAGCAATTGATGGAGCATCAGTTCCAGAGCATGCTGTTTGTAATCGAATCGGATATGAAAGCTCACAGTTGATGCCGTCAGATGTTGACTCTCGGTTCTTTTGAAGCTCAACTTTTTGTAGAAGGGCACCAACCTTACGAACCTGATCGGAGACGATTCTTTCTACAATGCCATGTGTCGGGTCGACACCAACGGGATCGACGTACGATCCGGCAGCTGGCAATTTTTGAGGGTTGTTATTGGGTTTAACACGCTTCCGCTCGGTTATCAGTCTTTGTTCAAACTCGTCATCAACCGCATTTGAATCTTCTTTCTCGTCCATTTTTTTAGCCTTCTTTGCTGATACCTTGCTTTTGCTCTTCTTAGATGCCCATGGCTTTGAAATTTTTTCGGAGACGTCATTGTAGTCATCAGCGTCCTCATCGTCGTTCTCATCAACAATCATATCATCAGGCAAATCGGAATCAGATTCGTCGCCTTCTACAGCTTCGAAATCTTCGTCATCTGAATCAACAGTCTTACGCTTCTTTTTTCCCGATGCTCTACTTTTCGAAGATTTGAGGCGTTTTCGCTCCTGACGAACCTCTTCTTCGTCACTTTCGAGATCCATAAAATCGTCATCCTTTTCCACGTAGCTCACCCTGCCCCTGCTACGTCGTCCCCTTCCACCATTGTTTTCCTCGTCCTTTCCAGAAACATTAGTTACATTATCTTCATTGATCTCAGATTGTTTTCGCTTCGGAATTTGCTTTTTCATTTGCTTTTGATGCAACTTTAGGCCATCTTGCAACTCAGTTTTATCGAAATCTTCGACATCGCCATCTTCGTATACAATCCTGTAAAGCTCGTCATCTTCGTTGCCTTCTCCACTAGTAACATCTACGACTAGGCCACTGAAAATCCCATCTTCACCGAAATCTTTCGAAACCTCGAGCCCGATCGATTTATTAAGAAGAATTCCCCATTCAACCTCAGATTCACTCCACATTGATGTCGTCTTTCCGCCATTCCACTCGATCGTATAGGATTTACTTTCCAAGTTGCCATCATATTTCTTGACTACTCCATCCAAAAATACCGGGCTGGCATCGTTTCCTTTCCCCTTTTTTCCTTTCTGTGTACAAGAAAGCGTAGAAAGCGAGTGAGTTTTGAAAAAAATGCGGATTGATGAAGTCAAGACTCGTACTTTATTTCTTCAGTCGTTGCGCCCAAATCGAAATAGATTCAAGGAGAATAAAAACGATACCAGTAGTGGCGTCCGAGAGGAAGAGCAAACACATACCTTTTTGACAGGGGTATTTACTGGAAACTTTGATCCTTTGGAATTTTCTACAACTGTTTTGCCGAACTCAGATTTTTCGATCTTAATGTTGCTAGGAATGACATCATTTTCCTTTTCAAATGATTGCTTGGCATCGATTTTCTTTGCAATGGCACCTTTTTTGTCCTCTCGATTAGAATTCTTTTTCTTTGGCTTGAAAAATGATGTGATCATGATTCACGTCTTCCTACTTGCTGTACCTGATAATTGCGTTGGACAACAGCAATACTTTCATTCCTTTCTTTACAGAATGAAAGATGATAGAAAGTATCCGAAGCCACTCAAAATTTCCGCTGTCTACAAAAGATGTGCGCAACTGATACTTCGTATTGTGGCATTGGTGTTGGTCTTAGCGCGCCAAAAAATATTTTGGACTAGTCAGACTCAAAGAGCGCCAGGCGAGCATTACCGTTGTGTTGCTGATCGAATCACTTTATTTAAAAATTCGGAGCAGGCAGGGCTTACCGTTGTTGCAGTACAAAATCCTCAAGAAAAACGTTATGTTTTTCATGGTCAATCCTGGATAAAAGCAAATCTGTCAAATGTACTCTTTTTGTTCTGGGCGAAATAAAACCAAGCCGAACTGTTAACAGACAAGACAGAGCCCTGGTATAACTCCACAGTAAAAAAAATCTTCACGGTACAACCACGATGGATCAATCGGGTTTGGATGATATTCCATCAGTTTTGTCTTCACCGACACCAACCTTAGTGAACAACAAAAAATACTCCATGCCCGAGATATTATCACCGACTCAAACCATAAATAAGCAAAGTATGACGCCGGGATCAGTCAACAGAACAGTCAATACAACACTGCAACAAAGAAGCCACATGTCTGATTTCTCTCCTATTCAACCCGTCTTAACTCCGAGGGAAACGCCCCGCGGAACAAGTATGGGCCTGGTGCTTTTGTCTCCCTCTCGAACGATAACAGAAACATTAAATGCCTTGGCATCAACAACCGCACAACAACTTGAAGCAATATGGGATGAGGTGGGATACACCCCTCAAGAACGAGCTTCTCAACTCTCCGATTTGCTAGAGAAATTTCGAAGCCAGTGCGAGCAAAAAATTTCCGAGGAACACACAGTTTCCGAAACGTTTCGTCAGACTATTGCCGATGCGAAAGAAGAAATTCATATGATATGTAAGGCACTGAAGCAGCCAGTTGATCCACAGTTTTTAAGACACAATGGTGGTGAGATGACTTTAACTGACGAGCTTGCAAATTTGGAAACGACACTTGATGGTCTCCGCCACGACTATAACACTGCCAAACAAGAATTGCAAGAATGCAAAGAGTTTTTGATCGAATCTCACCATGCACTTGGGAGAAAACTTGATACCTGTTGGGACGATACCGAAACGGACTTGACTGTAAAGCGGCGAGACGCTTTCCGGGAGAAGGTCGAGGAAATGAAACAAGAAATGGTCACAAGGACTGATGCCGTCATTCAACTATTGCGTGATTGTCAACACCTCATGAATGATTTAAGTATCGATGGCCATGCCGCCAAAGCCTCCCTTTTGGATAAACAGATTTCTGGTAGTCTTGTGAGATCAAAGGATTCGAGCTTCATGATGGCGTCGAAACTCGAAAGTGAAACCTGTACCGGAATCAGTGCAAAAATGCTCGAGGCTCTCACCTCAAGGGCATCAGAGCTGAGTAGCGAGAAACGCCGGAGAAAGGACCTGCTACAAGAAATGGGGGGGCAAATCGCAATGCTGTGGGAGCAACTGAGTATTCCGGTCGAAGAGCAACAAGCATTCACAAATAGCGTAAAGGGTCTGGGTATGGACACGATCGAAAAGGGTAGCGCCGAATTGCAACGTTTGAAACAAGTGAAGAGCAAAATGCTTGGAACGCTGATCGATAAGGCACGAGAAGACATTCAAGAACTCTGGAAAGAAACCAATGGAAGCTATGATCAGCGCAAGTCATTTGAGCCTTTCAACGTTCGCGACGAGGATATGTACGATGATAAGTTACTTGACGATCACGAGGAGTATATTGCAATTCTACATGACAGGTTAGAGAAAATGAAGCCTATCAATAGATTGATCGAACGACGAGAAGATATTTTACGAGAAAGAATGGCTTACGAGGAACTTCAAAAGGACTCAGATCGATTGAAGCAACGAGGTTCTGCCATGGCAAAACAGCTAATGGAGGAGGAAAAAATGGCACGACGAATCAAAAGAGATTTGCCGAGAATGACAAAATTATTGATCGAAAAGCTAAATGACTGGACAGATTCCCATGGGGAAGATTTTCAATATCAAGGAAATATTTATATCGATGTAATGGATCGACAAGAGGAAGAATGGAACGAGTATAAAGAAAATGAAATGAAGATAAAACTAAAGAAGAAGCAAGACTATCAAAAACACGAAGAAAATAGACTCTTGGGAAAGTCTCTTTCTGGTAGTAAGAAATTGCATAAGCGACCTGCACGTCCACTGGGGGAATCCTCTCGGGTTAATGCTATGAATCCACCACGAGGCAGGAACGCTGGTGAGAAGAAACCGCTTCGCCGAACACACCAAGGGGCCGCTCGGTCGCGAACATACGCGTAGTAGCTTCTTGATCTCGGAATATATGATATATTGTTTAACCTTCTTCCACGCCTCGGGGAAGAGACGCGGGGATTGTAGCCCGAGAAAATTAACCTATAAGAGGTAATTAGAAACTTGATAAGGTACTGTAGTACTAAGTTATATAAACACCATGCATTTGTAGTTTTTACGCTTCCTGTTGTTGTTATTTCATAGGATCATTGCAGTGTAGATTGTACATCTTCAAACTCACTGGCGAATTTGTTTGCCATATTAATTAAGGCAAAGTTATGTGTTTGTCATATTGATCAAGGCAAGCGTCTCGTTATGAAGTCAAATTGAGTTTAGGGAAGGATGAGAAGATAGTAAATGTGTGGCCTATCTGCTTGTATTTTATTTTGTAAAAAACTAATAATAGGTACTCGCTTAGCTTTTCCTCTGAAAATAAGGACTATGCAAGTCCTCTTATCCGCGATCTATTATTTTTAAGTTCAACCACGGACGAAAGTCGACATCTGACATCGTTCACTACGCAAGAATTCCTCCTTTCGAGGCGTTAAAGACTACTTTTGAGACAGCCATCAATTGCAACTTTTTGGTAAGTCAAGTGTGTATGGTATCCGACGTCCTGCATGCCGTCGAAGGTTTTCGAATGAAGGACTTAAGCTTTGTTAATAATAGGCTACTAGC
>Ga0115013_10000298_pt1 | contig 31198 bp, 29 predicted proteins | sample SouAtlMetagenome_2_FD_88686 | JGI IMG/M metagenome (GOLD analysis project Ga0115013, IMG submission 88686) | Marine eukaryotic phytoplankton communities from Atlantic Ocean - South Atlantic ANT15 Metagenome | ecosystem: Environmental > Aquatic > Marine > Oceanic | place: South Atlantic Ocean...
CCATGATACGCATTCCACTCCCATAGCCACGAAAACATGCGAGGGAACTCGTCCTGCGAACTTTTGGTGAATTGTTGAATCGGTATCATCTCTGTTGCAATTAAGTACCTTATGTATCGCCCATGGTTTATAGACGACATTACGGAATACAATCGTATCCAATGGATGCATCGCCGCGTGGTTTAAAACTGCTCGATTCCCATATAAGACGACAATGCATGTAACGTCTATGTTTTCTCTATCGTACACTTCCACCAGCGCGAAGGGGTTGGATGGATCCACTGTCACAACAGGTGATATGGCATCGATTGTAGCCAGTAAGGAGAACTTCGGTCGAGAATTCTTCATTTTCTGAAAATCTAGGCGTTCTTTTCTCCAAAACTGTGTGAGCGTCCAGAGATTGCTCTCGTTTTTTTCGGTGTTATGGCTCGTTGAGGTCGTATCGGTTCTTCTGCCTATATCTGTTGTATTTTTTGGAGAAAGTTCTAGTTCGTGGATCTCAATCATTGCGTGTGCAGCTGTCGGTGTTAATGTCGACGCTGTAATATCGTCGCAAGTAGGGATCATGATGTTTTTGAGAAAGGGGATAACCTTGTATCTTCTAACTATTACCCTGCGTTCTGTTCGAACAGCATCGCAAGCAAGTTTCAGTAATCTCTTCGGGAGTGAAATCAAGTATTCCTTGTGAGGGAGGATTTCGGCGTCGGGGATAAAAATAAAGCCGCATTGGTTAAGGTGTGTAGTATAATGGTCGACCAAGCATCGTTCTTGTTTGTATTGTGACGATGTGACGTCCTTGTTTTCGACACCATCTTCAGGAAACCTGATAAAGCTATTAGAATTACCTTCCTTTCCCCGATGATTTTTCTCTGGGAGAGGCAGCTTGAAGCGGTGCACGATTTTACCTCGCAGAACCTGGGCAATTGACATGGGAATGATTTTGTGTTCTCGAAAATAGATCACATTATTCCTTAAACTGTGAATCTATAACCAATACGCTCTGTTGTTCCATGTCGGAACAGTGGAGATATAAATGACGGGCAGTTTACAGTTGGTTGTTAATCAAGCTTCTCTACTTTGAATTTAAGTTGCATTGCCTGACGCTATCGGTTGTTGTCAACACACAGAAATAAAATGGTCCGAGAAGACAAATGAGACCAAGAGGCTCCGATGCCAAATCAATCAATGCAGATGCGCACAGAGCGAGCACACAAGCAAGCAGAGATCCCAATGGGAGATCATCCCCATGGACTCTTTCCTAACTGGGCCACTGTGTTGGGTTGGGTCTAGTTGGCACTATGCCAGTGGTGGTGGCCTGGCGCTAAGGCCACATGCCCCACTGGCACCAAGGAGCTGGGGCCAACCGGGGTGCCTGGGTGTGGGGGAGCTGCCAGCTGAGCCAGCCGCACACCCCACCCCTGGGCACACAATCTGGGGCATTATGTGCCGATTGCAACCTGGGGGAGCGGCCTGTGCAATCAAAGGCGCAAAAGCTCTGCATCAGCGGGAGTCTGGGGACAACTGGGTGCACTGTTAGCCCTGGTGGTTGGCTTGGGAGGATAGCCCACCCCACCACACCAAGGGGTAGTTGCCCCACTGGGGCTCCCCAACTTGCCCAGCAGGCGGGGAGCCAAACCAAATGCAAAGGGTTTATTTGTCATCTTGAGTATGAGCAGAGAGTGCAAACGTTTAAGTTACATCACAGCTGCTCACAACAAGCTCGAAATAAATTCATAAATGACTTTAACAGATTTGTCATGTTTGCATCAGCAGTGTAATAATATGTTGCAGATTAATATTCAAAGTGTATTAATGATGACAAATAATTAGCCTCACAGTTTTTACTAGACTCTCCTGTATTCCCAATAAACTTCTTCGGTTCTTTTCCCGACTATTTCAAAGATGCGTCCCTAGCAATTCGTGACTTTTCCTCTTCATAATATTTCCAAAATATGTCTATCAATTCACGTTTTGATGCTTCTCTCCATTCATATTGATCGGTGTTTCTATCGTTGTCTTGGTCGCATACGTAAAAACGACGACTTGAAAGCTGACGTTTGATATTTTTATAAACAGTCGGAGAGTAGGGAATAGAGCCGAGACTCTCAAGGGTTTGTTGGACAGCTGCCACAAATGCTTCCGTCCCTGGGTGATCTTCCGCATCAAAGCAAACATCATTTTTCCGCGGTATGTTACTATTGTCTTCGTCATCCTTGCTTTTCTTCTTTTTTCTTTTCTTTGTCTTCGATACGCTTTCTCTTGTGACAAGATTCGAGCTTTCTGGAGCGAGAATCTCCTCGGAAAAATTTTCTGAATCTTCAGAAATAGATTCAGAATCATTGTCGTCGCCACTTGAACGCGAACCCGAATGTGATTTACGGTTATCGGTGGAATTTGAATAATCTTGAGGATTTTCGATTTTGATATTGATCGGTATCTGGCTGTTTCTTACTGGCCTTTCGTTTCTCTTCTTTGTCATCATATAGACAAGGAAAAGGCCGCCACCACAACAGCATAAACAGATCAATGCAACTAGTACTGCCGCAACAACGTACATTACAGTCATATGGGTATCATTCAAGTCCCATCGATCAAACAATTTTTCAAACCAATTATCATCATCGGTTGTTTCTGAATTTCTTCGAACAGTATCGAAGTAGGCATTTACCTCTGATCTCCCCGCAAAACCTAAATCGGAACCCGATGATTCATCAAGTTTTCTGTAACTCAAACTTGCTCGTCGCCTCTCATTATTATTTCCAAACTGAAGAACGACATACCCTGTAACTACCATTCTTGTGTCGTCATCATAAAACCATTCTTCCAAAGAAGATTTTATAGCACATACGCTAGCTCCTTGAGAACAATCCACAATCGTTCTGCTGTCGTCTTCAATGCGCCCATACGAATCAATCACTAATTGAACCCTGTCGTCATTTGCTCGTCCGAAAGAAAATGATTCAAGAGTATTGATATAAACCCCTGCATCCCTTGCTTCTTCATCGGGTTCAATGCATAGCTGAATATCGTCGCCTTCATTCAAAGAACTCTGTTTGACCTCTTTATTACTACTGTCGCAGGGAAAGGCTTCAGCCGAGTACCTTTTATTCATAGGTTTGATCGTCACAGTGTAGTCGGCGACCCTTTCACCGACTATTTCACCCTTCTCGTAATCATAAAGGGAACGCACGATAGAGGATGATTTTAGATCTACTTGAAACGAACGTAACGATCGCTGTTTTCGTTTTTCTTCATTGCCATATTGAAGTAAAAAAACTCCTTGAGCCTCGACTTCACCTGGACTGTAAAAGAAACTATTCGACAGCACAGTTTCGATTACACAAAGATCGCTTCCACGTTGGCATTCTACATCAGTGCTATCGTCTGTTCCATAAGTGGCAACACTTTTTTGAAGTATATCATCTCTTACAAAATTGAGAGACTTTATGACGCCGAGATAAATGCCGTCGTTGCGGGTCTTCGTTGTCGGTACTATGCAAAGTCTCAATTTTTCTCCATTCCGCAAGTCTGCCGGCGAAATTATTTCTTGATTACGATCATTGCATCGAAAAATATCAACGCCCCAGTGAATGCTCCTATTATCGAGTATATTAGTGATACCAAACGGATCCTCAAGATTAGCTTGGATTATGATATAATCGTTACGCGGAGCAGAGACGGTTATCATTTCATTTTCTAGTGCAGAAGATGCCCTGTTTATCCATACACGAGCACAAATACCAACCATTGAAAACTTTTCATAGTGCTGAACGTATGGAGCACCGTAGATGTTTCCTGGATTCAACAAAAGTGATAGTCGCACTGCACTGTCCGACACCTTGATCAAGGTGGTTTCAATTTCTCTATCAGTAATAGTCCGACCATTGCAATTTTCGCCACTGACTATTGTGTAGGAGATAATTTCATCATCAATCGGCGCAGAAAATATGTAGTCAATATCTAGAAATAAACCATCCCATGCTAAAGAAACATCATTGAGAGTGAGAAAGACTATTCAGACTACACTGGATTCAATATCCAAGCACATTATGATCTATACAACAATGCTACACTTACCAAAGGCAGGATCAAAAATCGTGAACTCTGAAGTTTGCTGACGTCTCGAAACAGATGAACCGCCGTTTACAAGTTTCAATTGTAGAGTCAAAGCAAGAATATATATGTAGCTTAAGAAACGAAAGTTGTTCATTGTGCCAAATTCATGAATTTCTGTAATACAAATGGTCAGATTACTGTAAGAACAAACTCATCGAACAAGCAAGGCGAAAAACTTTTAAAAATTTAATACAACGGCAAGTTCTACCGTAAGTACGACTTTGAAGTTGTCACGAGTCATCAACACGAAGATCCCGTGTGACTTTTTAGCCGTTGAAGATGTCGCGCAAGACTAGTGTCGCGTAACGTAATTCTGGGAGTTCCGAATTTTGGTGATTGCCGCATTTGGGGGATGATGGCGACCAGAGGAGCCGGCTCACACCCATGCCACAATGGAGGCCATCATTGGGTGCAAGGGTTGATCTCAAAGTGCACCTTGAAGAGAATCATCATTGATCTTCGTTGGCACCCACCACATTAATCAATTAAATTGTGTGATCTAGAGCAAGAAAAGCTGGGTTTGCAATTTGCAATGGAGGGAGCCACATTGCTCAAATTTAATCCCCATCCCCAGCCACCAATGCACACCAGGCAACTAAAAACCTAGTGTTGCATGCTACATCAGATTGATTTAAATCATTATTCTTCGCAGATCCAAATATTTAACCCATACTTTGTTGTCTCACTTTCATTCTTCGATCTTTGGGTGCTCCCACCTGTGTGCTGGCCCACCCCACACTTGCCATCACTGCAAGCTTTGGCATTGTCATTACAGGATTTTGCATCGACAACATTCACAGCTTCCCCAGCATGAATAGTTCTTGAATCTGCTTTCCCATCCTGTGTGATATTACACCATAACACGGCACGACCACGCTTTGGTCTTACTCTGAGGTGCCCACATTTAGGAAAATAAGTAGCCCCTCCCGCATCGTCTTCTAGAGTATTCAAGTAGCAAAACATTGTGACCAATCGACGTTTACACAACCAGTCTTTTCGAGGAAGCTCAACAGTATCATCTTCCAACAAATTTCCCAAATCATGATGGATTCCGAAAAACTGACCGGGAAGATACCGTACCAACTGTAAGGCCTCAATTTGATGAACCCAACATCCCAATGTATCAGCAATTCTTTGTTCAAGAGCGCTAATTTTATTATCGTGAAGCTTTCGAAACGAGAAGAAAGTGGATGTTCTCTGGGAGTCATCAACTAGTGTTTTCCGTTTTCTCTTTTTCTTATGCTGTTGACCATTTCCATTCCTGTTTTGCTCGTCTATATTATTATTCTCCAACTCCATATTGTCGACAAAAGATCTTTCGAATGCAATTGAAGCGATTTTCTTGTCAAAATAGTCGAGTTCTGAATCCGTCAAGAAGTTGTCAATAACTAGTATTTAACATGTATTGTGAGGTAATTCCAATGGCGTGGAAGCAGGAAGCTTACAAAGGTCGAAGCAAGGATCTTACCATAAATGGCGGGTTCTTCATGTGTTGTGACTCGTTCGACCTGCATTGCATCCTGACATCGATCCTCAATGCAAATTGATTGATCGACAAAAGTGTTTGCGTCATCTTCAACATTCTGGGTGACTCTCTTGTTTACAGGAGCACTGGAACCAGATTTTTTCGTACTTTTTTCATTCTTCTTCCGTCGGCGACTGCCATGACAAAATAAAGATCGGCCCATACGTAACCCCGATCCTGGATCCGAGAAAAAAAGAGAACTTAAGCGGCGATAAAAAGTGTGGGCGGTCTTCCCAACCCCTGATAATCGTATGGACTATAGAGACATGAAATATTGGGAGGACGATTAAAAGAATTGTTTTCGAAAAACTGAGCGTAAGAAAGGCGCGAAAGAAACTCGTAAATGTTTGGCGTTGTATTCTCTCCGAAGGCACGAGTCGTTTCAATATTCAAAAGTCAATAACGTACGTTGACATCGCGACTTGATCTACGACGTGAAGAAACTTGTTCATCCAGACAGTTCCCTATCTTTTGGGTTGAGTCGGGCGCAATATCTTGTCCGCAGTCGTTTGGATTGTTGGCAGTAGGAACATTATCATCGCTTCTCTCATCTGTCAAAACGTTTGAATTGTTGGCACTAGAAATGTTATTATCGCTTCCTTCATCTGTCATTTTTGACGAATTCCATCGGAAATCTCACCGAGCACTCCGATTTGTTTGGGTGCAAGACCTTTTTGAAACGTTTGATAATCTTTTCCCGTATTTTTTTTCAAAGAAAACCGCCGATCATTTTTGGGCGCGAGCGGGTAGGGTGCGCTTTGGGATTTGGCAAAAAAAGAATTTTTATAATGGTTGGCTGGCTAGATGGACCAGGAAGCAACATTCACTACATTGTGGTCACAAAACACATCGCAATCAAAAGTTAAATGTCGAACTCTCATAGATTGCCATGACATAATTTCTGGAATGTAAGATGATATTGGATTTGGCTGCAAGAAAATTTTGTAAACGAAGATGCGCTACGTGACGAAGCCATGAACGATGTCGATTTCCTAGCAAATGCACGAAATACATATATTGCAATGAGATCTCTGAAAAAAAGAATAATTGATTATTCGAAAATTCTCTCCCTTGCTTCGACGGAAACGAAGCGATTGATAAAATCCATTGCATCATCCAAATCCTTTCGAAGGCATTTTCTTCCTCTTTCGTCTGCGTGCAGCATCTCTTCTCTGTTCTCTATTTAGATTTTCATCGATGTCTTCTTCGTATTTAGAAGCTCGCTCCAAGAAAACACCATCGTCCTGTTCATCATCATCATCTAGATCAAGGCCGAAGAGCATTGCATCAAGTTCAAGATCGTCATCGTTACTGTCGTCAAAAATAGCAATTCCGTCTTCGTCTAATTCCAGCTCATCACCGGTACCTTCTGCTTCATCCAAGGCGCTCGAAATTACTTCCTCCTCTTCACTTTCTGCATTCTTTCGCTTCTTCTTGATGTAAACTGCATCTTCTTCGTCCTTCTTCTTCCCTTGCGATACCTTTATCGGTCGTCCATTTAGTTTCTTCCCGTTGCAGACTTCCATGCAGACAGTGGCGTAGATTGGGTCGGTAAACTCTAGAAACCCATACCCCTTACTCTTTCCAGTCTTCCAATCCGAAATAACCTTAAACGAATGCAATATCATTCGAGATTGGCCCATCGTTTCCAAGATAAAGTTGGCAAGTTCTTTTTTATCCACGTCGAATGGCAGGTTGCCGACAAATACTTTGCATGGATCAACGAATCTTTTTGTCCCGGGGCGACCAGCGGTCTTTAGGCGTTCTTTGTGAATGGAGCCAATCTTCGAATCTGACCGATACGCAGTTGTTTGTGTCCTTGCTTGGGAAAACCGTCTTTTCGGTGGTTGTTCTTTCGCGAAGAGAGCCGTAGTAGTTGTTGAGTCGTTTTTTCTAACAGACACCGGCGACCAAGCTTCGAGCGGAGCTAATTGCGCCGCGATGAGAAAGAATGATGTTGCGAATATTATATGTTTCCCCATGTTACTTTTTGAATTGATTTCCGATATGCGCTTAGATTAATAGAGTTGTATTTTATCTTCACCGAAGATGAAGTCATGAGGAAGAAAGAATGACGTAAAATCACTTGTTGTTGATGGTTGATTACCGTCGACACATCGTGTCACAGCTCATTTGGTTGGTTCTGAGCTTTTTATTCGAGTGAGTCACAAAAGCAATCGATCGGTTTGTCCGGCGTCCGACACACCGTTTTGTTGTCTCTTGAAGACCTTGCCGTGTACGGAGAAATACACAAACAATATCTTTGTCGTCACTTGCGAGAACATTTCGCAACTGCACCGTATCTCTCAAAAAAAGTCGCCATGAAACTCCTGTCCTCTTCGTGCCTTCTATTGCTTCGATCATCTTCAGCATTCAGCAGTAGAGCCTTTTCACTAGCTACGTCTCCCGTATCTTCTCTTGCCCGAAAGTCATACCACTCGAACACCGCCTTAAACATGTCCAGTAAGCCATTCTCAGTTATTGTAGAGGCAGAAATCAAGGAAGATCGCATGGATGAATTTATGGTAGGTCTTTTATGACATTGCACCCACACATCGAACGATTAGTTCCTTCCTCTAAAATATTCTCTTACATTTCTGTGATTCTAAACACAACCAAAATTAAATAGAAAATGATCGAAAACAATGCTATCAAATCTCGCGAAGAACCTGGTTGCATTCGATTCGGTAGGTGTCTTTCTATGTTTACATTTGTTTGGAATCGCTATATCGTTCTAAGACTAAACTCTCATCATCGTGCGACCGATCGAATTACCGTAAACTGTACAAATCTTCCGTTCACAATGTAGATGTTTTGCGAGACCAAAGCAAAGAAACCAAATTTTGGTTTTACGAGGTATACCAAAACAAGGAAGCCGTCGATTTTCACAAGACCCAAGCACACTATCAAAGTTGGGCCGACTTTAAGGAAAGTGGAGGAACTGTCAGCAGTGTTAGCCACAAAGCTGACGGAGAATTCATCGGTGGTAAAGCCTAGACTGTGGGCCACTCAACCTAAAAGTTATGCGAAACAGTTATGTTACTTTTATTCTACTAGTAACAGTGTTGTATCAAAATTAGATTGTTACGAAGAATCGAATCTCGAAGAAATTTGCTCGGTTCTTCATTTACGTACAATTAGCTTAACTGATAAATTGAAAGTATATTTAAATGACTTTTTATTATTACTTGCTCATTAATTAGGTAGCTTTGGATGAAGACGACTCTTGTCGAGTGCATACTCAAATTTTTCTTTCAGTTCGTTGTAATCTTCAAGGCCCACGGCAACTCGGATTAAATTTGGCGGAACGTTATGGCTCAAGGCAAAGTCAAGCTCATGGTAATGGGCCAATAGTGTGTATGGACATACAAGTGTGAAGTTTGTACCTAGTGATGGGCCTTTCGCCACATCCAATAGATCATAGAACGTCCTCTGACATATATGAGAACCCAGATGCATGGAAAACAAACCTCCATAACCTCCATTTACATGCTGGTATTTAGTGTAAAGTGGCGCTACAAATTTTGGATACCATACAGTATCCACGTCTGGATGATCTTGCAAAAAGTCCGCCAGACGTTCGGTTGTCTGATTTATCCGGGTGTTTCTTTCTGGGAAGTCTCTTGAGTTGTGTACCATAGCCAGAGCATCGGCCTCGTGAAGGCCTCCATAGGCATCGGTATCTTTGGCCATATCCTCCTTCATCCATCGGCCCTTTTCTGTATTCGGGTTGGTGATAACGCTTCCTGCAATTGCATCTCCACGTCCCGAAATAAGCTTGGTTAAAGATGTGCATACCACATCGGCTAAACCCGACTCTATGAGGTCTACATTGAGAAAGTTACCGATAGTGTCATCCACAACAACACAAAAACCATGCGTATCAGCTAAGTCTCGCAGGGCTTCTAAATCTGGACACTGCAATAAAGGATTGGAAGGAACTTCTGTAAAAACAGCAGACCAGCTATTTTCATTTCTTTCCTGTAGAATTCGTTCTAACAGCCGTAAGTCGTTTTCGTCACCTTTTCCGAAGAATTCAACACCGGCGGGAGAGAACTCTTTGCGAGAGCATATCTTTAGGGTATCAAGATATGGAAATCCAAACACAATCGATGTGCCACCAAGTGAAGATGGATTCTTTTGCATTTGTAACCGACGAGCAGATCGAAGTGCCTTATAAATGGTCGCCATGCCACTTGGAACCAAAAATATGTTGTCGGTATCAACATTCGTCCAACTTGATATTCTTTCTTGAAGTTTTTCGTAATGTGATGCACTATCTCTATCGTCAATGCCTTCCGATGTGAAATTGCTTCGATTCTCCGACAGATCGGATGGGTGCAAGATTGTTGGCGTTCCTTCGACAGGACAACAAGTAACCCGCTTTGTAAATTTCTTCCCTAATATATTCAAGGCGTGTTCGGCTCTTCTACTACTGACTAGCTCGCCTGTATGTTGCCAGTAAGCCTTGGCATCGATTCCAGCAGTCGTTTCGGCCGGGAAGAGGACTGCATGGACACCTGCCTCCTCCAGGGAGACAACTCGGATTCTGCTCTGTGGCAAAGATGATCCTTCAGCTGATGATGCGGGAGTATTTTCAATTCGTTCTATCCAAGCATTATCGATAGGACCGGAGGAATCGGAAGTCAAAGAAGAGCTGCCAATATGATTCTGTTCTAAACTTTGCTGCAAGAAAGCTTGACATCGCAAAGCAGACTCCTTCGTCGGGAGTATCAGACAATCTTCTTCGTAGCTTTTATTTTTTGAAAACATTTCTAGGATCACCTCCATTAATTGTAGTACATACGTGTGGTAGACAAAGCGCGGATAACCAGTTTTCAATGCCATGACTGTTTCATTGTCGCCCTCTTCGTAACCGACAACTGAACACCAAGTTGGAAGAGAGACAGAACAAGCATGCTCGTCAAAGGGCAAGGGGGCTCCCAATTCTTTACTACAAGATGGAATATCGCAATCGATAGGGGTTTGCACGTCTTCATGTCTAGCTGTCGAAAATCTTAATTCGCTTGTGGTATTACCGGCGGACTGCTCACGTTTATCTTCTCGGCTATCGCCAATAAAAGGTCGTGAAGGAAGCGATGAAAAATAACGCTTAAGAGCTATTATCCTGTTGGCCGAGGATGGATGAAATAATCGATGTCCGAGCATCTTGAATTGTTCTTCATTTACTGAATTGGGGGTGAGCCATACTAGTATTTCAATGAAATGAGCCAATTGGAAAATTTAGACGAACGAAGATAAAATCAAGAGTAGCAAGAGATTGATCAAGAGAAACGTGCGACATACGTTTCCACCACAGGATATACGGACAGACGGTCAATCTCAAGGACAAAAAAAGTACAATAGTAATTATCACAAGCAAATCTTAAAAATTTAGAATCAGAATAACAGACCTATGAATTCATAGAGTGAGCCTGACCAAAAATACTGCAGCAAAAGAAGACTGCGGAATTTCAAGTAAGAGTTATTCATACTTGAACAATGGCTCAATTCCAGAGATGTTCATTGCCGCAGTGATACTGCATAGCTCTGCCATACGTTTCGAGTACCCGGCTTCGTTATCATACCATGCGTAAATCTTGACAAGAGTGCCATCGATAACTTGCGTAGATAGAGCGTCGACGATAGAGCTGCGAGTATCATTCGTGTAATCAGAGCTGACAAGGGGTCTCGTCTCAAATCCTAAGATTCCTTTCAGCGGACCACTCTCAGAAGCCTCCTTCAGCGATTCATTAACCTCCTCTTTTGTAACCGGACGCTTCACTTCAAATACACAGTCAGTCAGACTACCATTCAAAAGAGGCACTCTAACTGCCAATCCATTTAACTTTCCCTTCAACTCAGGGTAGATTTCGATGATGGCCGTGGCAGAGCCAGTTGAGGTTGCTGTCCACGTTTAAGAATGCCAAGAATCAGTTGAAATTAGAATTGCGCTTTAGCAAATATTGCACTTGATTATTTCCCAAAAACAATTAACCAAAACTTTGAAACAAAAATAGTACTTACGGCAAAGATTCGTCATTCCGGATCTTGCACGACGCTATAAACGAAAGGAAATGAAACCCATTCGAAAATCAGACTACAGAAGGATAATAAAAGATCACGACAGCACACGTTTCCAATGTCTTGTCATACTTACTAGATCAGACTTTTTCGTGTTTGGCATGTCGACAATTGTTTGAGTACCTGTAACATCATGAATGGTGGTAATGCAACCGTGGACAATACCAAACTTTTCACGAATCACCTTCACAACAGGCGCCAAACAGTTCGTCGTACATGATGCGTTCGTGACAAGCTTCGTCTCCTTGCTCAACAGTTCGTGATTGCATCCGAGGACAACGTTCAATGCTCCTTCTTCTTTCACAGGGGCTGATACTACTACTTGTTTAATACCACACTGGTCCAAGTAGGGCTGCAAAGTTTTCACTTTTAAAAATTTTCCAGTGCATTCCATCATAAGCTCAACTCCCTTAGATTTCCAATCGACATTGGTGAAATCAGTTTCGCTACTGAATGTAACAAGTTTCCCATCAACGGTAAAACCGGATTTATCTTCGGTCAATTCGACTTTCTTGTCCCACGTTCCGTGCACCGAATCAAATTGAATCAGATAAGCCGCGGATTCAACGGAACAGATATCGTTCACGTGGACAATTTCAAGGCTTGGATCATCCCACACATAACGAAATGATAGACGACCGATACGGCCAAATCCATTCACGGCACACTTTACAACCATCTTGATGAGTAGTCTCTTTCGACAAGCTAAAGATTTGTGATTTGTGACCATAATCTCCGAAATGAAGTGCGTACTTTGGGAAAGCGCGCTCCATTTTGAATCTTGGTGAATCTAAACGAGCGTCGTGTGATGTTTCATTCGACTAACAGATAAAAATCCGATCATCGATGACATTTTCATTTTGTAGCAAGCCCTCTAGCATGGATCATGGCTAAAGCTACCGTCTAAATTGCAATTCCTTCGCTCAATGACGATGTTTCACACGCTTCGCTGCTCTTCCAAACAGATGGCCAGAAAGACGGTTTTGGCGTCCACATTCGGCGTATTTCTGCCGTTTGTGTCTCCGTTCTCTCCTGTAAAATCATTTGCTTCTACCGTCCTAGTCTCTTCGAAAACGAGAAACTTTTCCGCGTCAAATAACTACGAGGAACAAGCTATGACAAAAGATGCAATGCAAATAATTAAGGACGCTATCCAAGCGGTTGATCCATACGAAGTTGTCCGAACTAATCTAGTGCGAAAACATGATACGCTGAATTTTGTCAAGGAAGATCTCAGATTTGATTTATCAGCAGATATCGATGGAATCATTCTCGTAGGCTTCGGGAAAGCAGCATCTGCAATGTCTACGTCCGTTCTAGAACAAATTTTCCCATCTTCTCTAACCAATAATAACATTAACGTTTCTGGCGTAGTCATTTGCAAAGATGGGCATATTACTCAGTACGAAAGAGAAGTACTCACTCAACATGATATTGAAATACACGAGGCTTCTCATCCTGTTCCTGATGCTCGTTCCATTGCAGCAGCCGATCGACTAATTCAGACAGTATCATCACATGCTTCTGATAGGACCCTTGTCATATGTTGTATCAGCGGCGGAGGGTCTTCTCTCTTCTGTAGACCTTCCCAACCTCTCACACTCGATGACTTGCAGCAAGTCAATTCAGTTCTTTTAGCCAGCGGTATGGGTATCCAAGATATGAACATTCTACGTAAACGACTAGAAGATGGTAAGGGTGGAAGACTAGCTGCTTCTTGTTTTCCATCACACGTTGTGGCCTTGACTTTGTCGGATGTGGTAGGGGACCCTTTGGATTTGATCGCATCTGGACCGACGGTTCCGGATAAAAGTACTTGGGAGAATGGATGGGACATCGTACAGCAATACAATTTAGAACAAAGCTTACCCAGACCAGTTGTAGAAATGCTTAAGAAGGGCGTCGATGGGAAATTGAAAGATTCTCCAACGTCTGACCACCCGAGTTTCGAAAAATCGAAAAATATTTTGGTTGGAAACAATGCTCTGGCGGTACAAGCGGCATCAGAGACTGCGAAAATGCTTGGCTACCAACCGGTAGTTTTAGGAACAGAAATAGAAGGTGAAGCTGCCACCGTCGCAAAAATCTACACTGCCATGTCTTCTTATCTTCAAAAGTCGCTCTCAAACAAGACGAACACAGGAAAGCAACAGGGATCGAACTTTTATACGGTAGCACAATCTTTACCAGTCGCGCTCATTGCTGGTGGTGGTACGTCTCCATGATAATATCACTAACACTTTTATGTTGTATACCGCCACATAATTCTATACTCACAACAAAACTGTACTCTTGATGCTCGTAGAAAGTACCGTTTCGCTTACATCAAATAGTGGCAAAGGAGGGCGTAACCAAGAACTAGCATTAGCGGCAGCCTTGGAGTTGGATTCGTTAAATCTCCGTAATATCGTTTTGGCCAGTGTTGGTACTGATGGTGGCGATGGTCCCACTGATGCGGCTGGTGCAATAGTAGATGCAACGACAACCCGTAACACACAAAAACGGGCGCTTGAGGCGCTTGTGACCCACAATGCTTATCCCTATCTAGATAGTTTGGAGGATCCATCAAGAGATTCTGATGATATTTCACCCCCACTAATTAAGACCGGTCCTACAGGCACAAATGTTGCTGATATCTGTATAACGTTAATCAAAGATAAGAATGCAAACAAATGAAGCTAAAGATATTGGTAATCAAGAGACACACTTGACTTGAAAAAGCAGTGCCTCTGCCTGTCCCATCCCGAAGTCGCTTTTGACATAGGTGCTACATTTTATTGTTATAAGTTTTTTGGGGTTGGCGAACAGAACTCTTGTTTTGACTGGATGCACAAAAGCTCCATTGTCAATCAAGCAATAACAAAGACTATTGAATTGTAGCACACGTGAAGGAAGAAATTTCTCCTACTGCCTAAGGAGATCATACTGCTACTGCCGACAATTACATTATATTATTAACAAAACAAGATCTACTGATTGTTCATAGTCTTGTATCTATGAAATCATTTAACTATTTGTCGAGTGCAATACCTGTCAGTGAACCTTCAGACGGCGAATCATCACTTTGATCCATCGATTCTGACTCGCTATCAGCCTTCTTTTCCCTATGGCGTCTGACAAATTCTTCGTATTGGGGATCGCCCTGAAACGGTCTCGGCCCGACTAACGCATGTACGTCATCGTGTACGATAGTTTCCTTCTCAAGAAGCAGCTTTGCTACACTTTCGACCTCGCTTTTTCTTTCTCTCAGTAGCTGCAAAGTTCTCTCGTAAGCCCCATCAACAATAATTCTTGCTTCCTCGTCCATAGCTTTTGCAGTCTTTTCGGAATACGGCCGTTCATCAAACATAGCGTTATCGTCTTTTGGAAATGCTAACTGTCCTAAACGTGGGTTCATTCCATATAATTGGATAGTGCTATACACAAGATCTGTAACTCTCCTCAAATCGTCAGAAGCCCCAGTTGTTACTCTACCGAAAAATATCTCTTCTGCCGCACGACCAGCTAGAGCCATACAAACAATATCCATAATCTCTTCCTGCGTGCGTAAAAATACCTCTTTTGGAAGATACTGAGCAAAACCTAGTGCCCCACTAGTTCGAGGGATTATTGTGACTTTGAGAAGCGGATCTGCATGCTCGAGAAACCACCCAGCAATGGCATGGCCTGCTTCATGATATGCAACTATTGATCTTTCTTCATCACTCATAATTTTGTTGGATTCAAGCCCACCTATGATTCTATCGGTTGCCTTTTCAAAATCGTCCATACTAACTGTATCTGCTTTTCGTCGAGCTGCCACGATCGCTGCCTCATTGCAAATATTTGCGATGTCAGCTCCTGCGAAACCAGGAGTTAGTCCAGCAAGTCTTCCAGCTACTTCATCAACAGGATCTTTTAGAGTAATTCCCTTAAGATGAACCTTAAAAATTTCTTTCCTACCTTTGAGATCAGGTCTATCGACTGTGATTTGACGGTCAAAACGACCTGGACGAGTAAGAGCTTGATCAAGAATATCAACACGGTTTGTTCCTGCAAGTACAACAACGCCACTCTTTGTGTCAAATCCATCCATCTCTACTAGCATTTGATTCAGAGTATTTTCGCGTTCATCGTTTCCTCCAGCGCCACCACGACCACGTTGGCGACCAACGGCATCGATTTCGTCGATAAAAATAATACATGGTGCGTTTTCTCGTGCTTCCTTGAAAAGATCACGAACTCGGGACGGCCCTACACCAACAAACATTTCGATGAAATCCGAACCGCTAATAGAAAAAAAGGGGACTCCAGCTTCGCCAGCGACAGCCTTAGCGAGAAGAGTTTTTCCAGTACCAGGCGGACCACATAACAGAGCGCCCTTAGGAATCTTTGCCCCAAGTTTCGTAAATTGTTCTGGTGACTGTAAAAAGTCGACAAATTCAACAATTTCCTTTTTGGCCTCCTCACATCCGGCGACACTTGAAAAATTGACATTAACATCTTCAGGTTTGATCTTTTTATGCGTCGATTTGCCTACTTGAAACATACCTATAAAATAGCGAAAGAGCTTCACAAGTTAGGTTGGCTATCTGGCGCAAATTGAATTAATCATCACAAAACACATAAAAAACGAAACGAATTGCTTTCAAACCCTGACCTCCAATTCCTCCACCTCCACGTCCTGATCCACCCATACCGCCCATAGATCCCGCAGCAAAGCGCATAAAATAAAAGGCGGCCCCCATCAAGAATAGCGATGGTAGTACATTTAATACCTCAGACTTCGTAGTACTTTCGTTAGTATATTGAACCGGAATTTCATGCAGTGGGTCCATGCCAACGGCCTTCTGTGCCTCCTCTAGTTTCTTTTCAAACGAATCGACACTTCCTATTGCAAACCGATAGACAATTTGATGCTGATTCGATTTTCCATTTGTAACAGATTGCATGCCATCGAAACTCTCAGACAGCGAACCAGAGGTGTATTCATTGTCGATGTGGGTTGTCGAGTCATCAAACACCTGATTTGCATTGGCAGGCCCCTGATTGCGCCTCTGATCCAAATACCTAAATTGTCGATTCTGGTGCTGCGGCAGTCCATGCGAGCCTCGCTTCAAGAATACCTTTGCAATTGTACGATTGTTTGTCACTAAAATTTTCTCTACCTGTCCTGTTTCCAACAAGTAGTTGCAGAAATCGTTCCATGTGATTTCTCTTGAAAAATCTGTCGGGGATGTGCTGTCATCGTCGTTTCGGATCATAAAGTATGAAAGACCCACTAGAAGCAGAGTAAGTACAAGTGAATTCGCATTAAAATTTGGCGGCATCCCATTTCCTCCATTTCCCCCCTTGCTATTATTTTTTGTATTGTTATCCGAGTACTTGGACCGAAAAGTGCCAAAAACATCATTTTTTTCGTCGGCGTCGTTGCTGTTTTCGTCCTTCTTCACATCAGAGCCATCTTCACTACTATTAGAATTCCCACTATCGTTGCCTTTTTCTTCATTTTGATCTTCTTCTGTCCCTGAATCGTCTTTGTCTCTTTTCAAAAAGTTGTCGAATCCTTAACAAACGAACACGGTTACAATCCAAATAATCGGTTGGCGTAGGCACAAAAAGAAATTGAAACAAGTGGCAATTAAGAAAGTTGACGTTTCGAAAGATGTTTTTTTTTCTAATTTTTTTCGATCCTTACCTGTCCCCTTTCTGGGTGCGAGCCACACTAGATTGCCAACGATGTCATCTATTTGAGTGCTCAATGCCTTCCACCCGACCTTATCAGTCTGAGATGCACGCTGGATAGAAGCGCGCGGAGAGATAGACGATGATGAAGAATCCGATGACAATCTTCTCGTATTGACGAGGGAGTGCAACGCAGTTGCCGATGTTGCTAGTGGCGACGTATGTGGGTATATTCGACATCTGTAGAAAAATGGTCGGGAACGTGATATCATAGGTTTCGTCAATGCTCCCCTCCCTAGCTGTGTGTACAAGCGTGATAAGTTTTTTCTTGAAATTGACATTGCTCTAATAAGGTATCACACTGTTCAGCGATGACCACCAGGGTTTTCTTCGACGTGTATGCTTATCTTTTCCATGGGCTCCAAAATATAGGAGTGACTGTTGTCGTTTGAAGAATTAAAAAAATTCATGTCTTCATTCTGACGTTTATCATATTTGACGCACCGGACTAAATTCCACCTTGAGTCTGCGCCAACCCGGCACGCATTTTGCGGCACATGGGAGCTCTGGCACTGTGGTCAGCTCCAACCGGAATTGAAGCGTTGGGATGAGATTGCACACACACACACACACATCATTGCCTCCCAAGTGGAGTCCCCTGCCACTGGCTCATCAGCAAGATTCATCGTTTGCTGCTTGCCGGCGCCAGTGCCCAAGGCCCCCCAGAGGCCTGCGTGGCTCCTGGCAGGCTGCAGGGCTGCTTGGCCCTGGGGGAGATGGTGCGTGGCAGCGCAGCATGCCACACAACACACAAACGTTGATCCCAGCATGGGGCGGCAGCAAGCTGCAGCCTCAGACCCCGATGTGTTGCCTTGGGGTGGTGTGGCAGGGAGGCTCAGCCTCCTGGCGAATTGCGCCAAGGAGCCCCAAATGGTGTGCCAGCCAATTGTTGCCCCCATTTTTGTTGCTCCAATTTTGGAGCCACTGAGCCGTCACTTGGTTTTGAGTAATACAGAGCGCATCAAGAGCAACGAAAGCCCAGCAACGGGAATCCCATCGGGGTCAATTAAATGGGAAGACCTTCCGTTTGCGCTGCTCCACGACTGACTGACTCGTGGTTTCCCCTTCGGAACGAAGGAAGACTCAAATTTGGACGTGGATGATGTTCCTAAAATCCCGCCTTGCAATTTCTGAAGAATATAAATCATTGTCAACGATCGTCTCATTATACCACTCACCCCTTCTCAACTTTCTGTGCGATATTGGCATTCTTGCAGTTTCAAACAGGATCATCGAAGAGAAAGAACATTGACGACTTCCTACGGTACTTGATCGATTGTTTACATTGAAACTCTGGAATCGATGCACACGCATCAATTCAAATTTACAAAGCTGGTACGTGTATTTTTTTAGAAATCCCAGATGTTGATTGTTATTGCTCGATGAAGCAAATCAGATTTTGGAGACTAGGTTGTGTCTTGGTCTGGGATGAGAGGAAGAGAAAGTGAGCATATTTTTTCCGAGGAAGATTGGAAAGAAAAAGTGGGGACGAATTCAAAAAAAAGTTCTCTATCCGTGAACGAAAAATAGCCCCGAAATTGCTAAATTTTTCGCGCCTTCTTGTATCGTGCGAACCTACTTTTTCTTACAAGACTGCTCCTGCGTACCAAAACTTCCCAACAAATAACGGCTTTAGACGGGCTTTCCATCAATGAAAAATATACAAAACTGGATATTGATCAATTGATATTGAAACTCCTCATAAAATCGCCAAGCGGCAGGTGTCTTTTAGAAAATGATCACAACCACGGCTATCAATTTCCCGATACTCGCACCTACTCCTCGATTTCTCGTTCCTCTGAAGAAAACGTCAACACTTTCTTTTCCATCTCCAACTGAAATTTCATCGGCAAATCTTCATGTTCACTGTATGGTGGAGCAGTGCCAACCTACAAATTTGATAAATCCTTGTTTCCAACTCCATCTAACTTGTCTTCATCTCCAACTTTGTTTCATACCTCATCCCTGTCACAATCTGTCGTGGACAAACCAGGAAGCACCTACAAAATGATCATTCACAATCAGTTCATCAACAACGATAGGTTGAAACTCAATGAGAGAAACGCTGAGTCGATCGATAAGAAGACGTCGAAAGAATCCTCTTCGTTGCCAGAGAACACCAATTCCAAGACTTCTGGTGTTTCTACGATGAGATCTGATTACAACAATGTGAGCAATTTGACGAGAGTTTGGGTGAAGAAATCTGCCGTGGATGCTGTGAGAAATCCCCGGCTTACATTCAAGGAAAAAATATCTCGGAGACCAACATATATTTCTTCCTTCAATGGAGGATCTACATTCAGTGGCTCCAAGTCAGTCGCTACGGCCCCATATAGCCGACATGCGTCTTTCACATCCTCGATGAGTGGAGGGGCATCTGTTGCATCGTTTGCATCACAACGTGACCTTTTTGGAGGTAGTGTTAGTGATATTGGTTCAATCGGTATTTCACCCTACACAAATCAAAACTCAATTCGCTCCAGTGAGCAATGGGGATGGACATCAGCTTCCATGATCGATTCCTCGAATGGCAAAATTACCTTGCAACTAGATGATGTTCCATTGAACTCATCTTCCTCTGAGACTTCATCAACTTCCTTATGTTTGTCTTCGTCTTCGTCTTCCCATGACAATGCCAGTAACAACAACGAGAACCTTGTGATTATGCCTGGAGCAGCCTTGCGTGACGGAGATATCGTTATGGCCAACGATTATGAGCTGTCAAGCAACGGCAGCCCTATTTGCCCCGATGATCTGATTTCATTATCGCATTTGCACGAGCCTGCAGTGGTTGAGTGTTTGCAACATCGATACGAAAATGATCGCATTTATACAGCTACGGGCCCCGTCCTTTTGGCGCTGAACCCATTTCGAAATATTCCGGGCTTGTACGGAGAACCCACGATGAAACGCTATTGGGAAAAATCCGAAAATCAATCGAAAGAAACTCTACCACCGCATGTCTATGCCATTGCCGACGAGGCGTTTAGAAATATGATGCGAAGCTTGGAACAAACTTTGGGAACAGCTGTTAGGGTTGGGGCCTGCGATCAAAGTATTCTTGTCAGCGGTGAATCCGGTGCGGGAAAAACAGTAACAACGAAATTTATAATGAAGTATCTTGCTGCTCTATCTCAAAGAGCTGCTAATGCAACGAATGGAAAACGTGCATATGAAAAAGTCGCCGAAAAAAAGAATGGGACCAAAGGAAGCAGTATGACCGCTAATAGTTACTTACCACCGAAGACTTCCTCGTCCGGCCCACCTAGTTGGGTATCACGTCCGAAAGCTTCCAATAGTAGTGATTGTGGAAGCAAAAGTAAAGGAATTGCAGATTGTCTATCTGACGTCACCGCTCTAGTGGGAAGTAATACGTTGAACTCTATCGAAGCTCAGGTGCTTCAGAGCAACCCGATTCTTGAGAGTTTTGGGAATGCTCGTACAATGCGAAATGACAACTCTAGTCGTTTTGGAAAGTTTATTGAAATTCAATTTTCCCGGACTGGACGATTGATTGGCGCCCAAATCGAAACGTATCTTCTTGAAAAAGTTCGGTTGATGACCCAGTCTCCAGGAGAACGCAATTATCACGTTTTTTACGAAATGCTCTCAGGAAGTATGAAAGCGGAAGAACTACGAAATTTTTTCATCGCCTCTACTGCAACTCCGGATGATTTCAAAATTACTGCAAGCGGCACGTATGATCGTCGTGATGGGGTATCAGACAAAGATACCTGTCGTGCATTACAAGCTGCAATGAAAACGATGAAGTTCTCACTAGAGGAGCAGAGAAACGTTTTCGCGACGGCGGCTGCAATTTTGCACGCCTCGAATCTTACGTTTTGTGATTTTGATCAGTACTGTCAACTCGATGGACATAATGTCCACTTGGAGCCTGTTTGTCATTTGCTTGGGGTAACAGCTGAGGATCTGAATCAAGCCCTTTGTCACTGCTCCATTACCGCTGGGAATGAAACGCAGGTGCAACAAAACTTGGATATAGATAAAGCCGAAAAAGGATTGGAGGCACTACTCAAAGCCACATACGGAGCATTGTTTACCTTTTTGGTCACCCGTATCAATGACTCCATATGCTTTTCTCCAGACGACAATAATAACTCGAATGAGCATAGTGCTTCAATTGGAGTGTTGGATATATTCGGTTTTGAATCGTTCAAAACGAATTCCTTTGAACAACTGTGTATTAATTATTGTAATGAAGCCTTGCAACAACAATTTAATGCTTTTGTTCTAAAGAATGAGCAAGCCGAATATGAGCGTGAGGGCATCGAATGGAGTTTCATTGAATTTCCCGAGAATCAAGATGTAATCGACTTAATTGACAAACGCGGATCTGGTATTTTGTGCATTCTTGACGATCAATGCAGAGCTCCTGGAACATCTGATAGATCGTTTGCCCTTGACGTATACAACAAATGCAAGAATCACATTCGATTTAGTGCGAATCGGAAGCAAACAGCTATTCTTCAGTTTTGTGTAAACCATTATGCTGGCCCTGTTGTATACACGACATCTGGTTTTGTTGAGAAGAATCGAGACGAGTTACCAAAAGAAGCAACTGAACTCCTTCAAAATAGTTTCAACCCTTTCATTCGTATGATATCAAGTGTTATTGAAAATGAATCAATTGAACGTATTACGAAATTGAACTCAACTGTTAAGAGTCGCTGTCAAGCGTCTGCATCATTTGGAAGAGCAACTGTTGGAGGTCAATTCCGTCGACAGCTAAAACGATTGCGCGAGAAAATCGATGTAATGTCACCACATTACGTCAGATGTCTCAAACCAAACGATCAGCTCGTACCTGATAATTTCAATAGAGCAGCAGTAGCAGAACAGTTGAGTTGTGGGGGTATCCTTGAGGCTGTACGTGTAGCCAGAGCAGGATATTCAAATCACTATTCGCATGACGATTTTGTTCGTCGCTATAGATGCTTAGGTAGAAACGCATTGAAAGCAAAGACCCAGCATCAAATTGGAGGAAATCCTCAGCCTAAGAAAAAGTTTTATCGTGGATCAGTTCACGATTCGGGTCAACATGAAAGTTCTGAATTAGAGACGAGAAGTTCAACTTCAAGCAATACCTGTAGAACTCTGGTGCAGCACTTATGTCAACTATTGCAACAGGATCAAAAGGATGCAGAGAATGACGAAAACGAGAAGAATAGTGTAAATACTGCTTCGAGCGCCGCAAATAGCGGCCCTTCCGCACAATCAAAAGTGTATAAATACCAAGTCACGTCGACTGCTCCGGCTTGGACGAGAGGGGATAGCAAAAATGTTAACGATTCAACATCTAGAGTTGCTGTTTCTTCAGATTCCCACCAACCAGCTACTCACGATCCAAAAAGGAGATCCTTTTCAAAGAATGTTGGTACTATTACTTCAGCATCCGCAAAAGTTGGTATCCAAATTGGAAAGAGCAAGGTTTTCTTACGACACAAGGCTTTTGAGTCATTGGAACGAATGAGAAGTCAGGAACAATCGCAAGCTGCCGTCAGGTTAAACTCTATTTTTCGAATGTATCTTGCTCGTATCGCTTATGTCCATGTTCGAAATGCGGTGCGTGAAAGTATGATTAATCTGCAGACATTACATGGCAAAGATTGGGACGAATCCAAGGAAGAGAATCCCGACGATGGACGATTGATTGAATTCTTTCATCGTTTGAATTCAATGCGTCACTCATTTGGAGGTCAAAGCTTCTCTTTGGTTGAAGCATGGGCAACTCAAATGAGAGAAAGTATTCATAATCCTAAACCCCGCAACGAGTGGGGAAAAGATGCACCATCGAAACCCTTCAAATGGATGTTGGTTGATGGTTTATGGATGAAAAACCATGATGTTGACGAACAGGACGAACAGGACTCATTACATGACTTACACGAATGTTAATGAACATGACTTATTACACGATACCATCTGATAAATTACGCTAAGAGTAGAAGAAGTGATAAATAGTCCTACCAGACGACCTAAAGTACACTACATAATTCATTAATATTATCATGACAACAGATTTTTTCAATAACTAGATGGATGAGTTGTGTGATGTAGTAATATTTTCATCAATGACAAAAATTCATATATACATTTTAAATAATTTCAGTGCCGTATTTCCTGGGATCTAATGCCTTAATCTTCCAGTGAAGCCAGCGCTTGAAGGACGTGCACTCTTGCAAACTGATGTCGGAACCAATCAGCTCGAAGTGAGTTACTGGTTGGTTTATCCGTTTGCTCATCATCAGAATCAGGATGTTGGAAACTAAAGTATCGACGATTTGCTCTATGATAGTCGTCGTCGTCGTCATCTGAAGATTCGTCTACAGACTCGTCTAACTCAAAGTCGCCATCATCCGAATTCATCGTGTCATCACTCGATGCATCACTCTCACATTCATTCCCTTCGACATCGCTCATAACCACATTTTCTTCATCTTCCTCATCACTATCATTCAAACCCGTTGTCTTGCCGGCAGTCATATCACCTGAACTGCAAGTGGATTGGTTGCACCTCAATCGACTGGATACTGCATCGCTTGCACGAGGTTTACTATCCTCGTTCTCTTCCCCTTTTGCGGAGCATCCCATCGCATGCATCGACGAGGCCGTTTCTTGCTGGTTCGCAGCGAGGAGCTGTTTTCTAAGCTTTTCGCGTTTTCTACGGTCCTTCATGGTCTTCGAGTTATCGTGAAACCAGTCCCATCGACACATGTTCAAGATATAAAATACAGCTTCGTCTGGAAGTAGACTAAAGGGAGATTCCCACCTTCTCTGGCACAATAAAAGTGTACGAACAGCACTTTGAAAATTGCATCCAAACTTGGTGGACTGAACTTCGGGATTCCAAAGTTTATACACACAGCCATAAGATAATTGACCAACGAATTCTCGTCTATCGCGCCAGGCGTTGCCCCATCCCCATATAGGATCCTATCCGGTGAAAAATAAGGAGGGAATGGAGATATGAGACATTTTTGTACGAACACATGAAGAAAATAATGAATTGATTTGAATTGTTATTTTTGCAAGCCTTTCATACGTACCTGTCCGAACGGTGTGGTTGAGACATGGGCTCGTCCTTCAGTAGGTTTGAAGTCAATCAAAGACGAATGTAATGGTGTGAGAGAATTCCGAAATAAAGCGGGGTCATCAATAAATCAGCTTTTTTATTCCAAAGACCTAGGACATCGCCAATTGTTGACATTCAAATTGATACTTACCTGTTAAAATTGAAATTTTATCATCTTCAAAGCGCATATTCGAACTTCCATAGTATGAATTGTCATAAACAATGGCCTTGTCACCAGGAAGTGTCGAGTGAATATAGATGGCGCGCATTTCTCCTGGACTCAGACAGAAAGGCTCGTCAAAAACTAGCTCAGTGTAACGGCCAGGTGGGCATGGCTTGTGCCTCTTGCCATAAAGCTTTGTCCATGAGCTAGGATCCAATGGGATCCGATGCTCATCTGTCGATAGTTCCTCTTCTTCTCGGTTAACGACAAGTCGTGCTTTCTTTGTCGCAGACTTCCGTCGTCTTCGATCGCTGTCGTAATTTGCGTCCTTATTGCTGACCCAGACGGTGAGGGGACCAAGATGACCGCGTACTGAGACAGACTTGATAACCAAATGATCAATTGGAAGCAGATCCTTGCATTTAATGGGGAACATCATTCCACTGAAAACCGCGTAAGCGAAACAGAATCATTGGTGAGAAACAAAAGTTTTATCCCTATAGATTTTATTACAAACTCTACGCTAAAAACTAACAAGAATTGGGGAATACGAAAGCAGTATCGATAGTCTGTACGCACCAGAATGTATGATCTTCGTTGTCTGGAAGAAAGAAAATAAAACGAACGAGACGGATGAGAAAAGAGGAAACAGATGCCAACAAAGGAGTGAATTCCCATCTTGACGTGAATGGATGATCACAGCTTTCGTACCTAAAGTATCAACGACAACATTTTCGTGGATTTCGTAGGTTGCATTCTTGGGTCGATTCAAGGCTGCCATCTTGTTGCACTGAGTTCAGTTTACTTGTCGCTCTTTGCTTTCTTCGTTCCTTGATTTCCAATTAATCTACTAGTCAGGTACGAGAATTGAATGTAAGTAGCCGACTTGTGCTTTCTTTCTGTATGCTTTGGGTGATACGTGAAAGTAAAGAGAGAATTCTCTTTTACGTGTAGTAAAGAAAAAATTCTGTTTTGTATGCTACTACGGAATCGTTGCCTACCGGTACCGTACCACTATCATTCTTTAGTAGCGGCACTTTTTTAGATTCAAGATTTTTCGATGACACATCAATGCGCTCAAGAGGCCTAAAAGAAGGGTTCTTTGTATTAAGGTTAGGGTTCAAATATTTTTCAGCGAGACGTTGGCTTGCGCGCACTTGATACAAACGGCCAAGTGGGATGATGTTTTTGATGGCAATCGTGATCGTAATCCCAAAATCGGACATGAAATAATCACAAATCACAGCTTTTCATTCTAACCATTAATGAGAATCAGCCCAAAAACGTCCAAATTGAAATATCAAATAGAAATTTTTTGCATCGAATATCAATGACACGAAATCAAAATCAGATCCGCTTGTGTTGGCCAATATGCCTTGTTCTTCTCGGACGTTGTGCATCGCTTGTAATACCGAGTCGGGGGTTTCAACATCGTATCCCGAATTCTTTTTCGTTGGAATTATCAAGGGTATTCACTTCTAAACTTCACTCAACTTCCCCTATGTCCTACGAAGAACTCTCTAATGAGCCACTTGTGGAACAACAAAAGAGCACTGTCATCGACAATAAATTATCATCATCTTTCATTGGCAATACGGAGTCTACCGCGATATGTATACCTCTGATCAACCAAATCTTTACCAATCAAGTTTTATTGTTACTACTCGCTTCATGCACTACTGTTATGGCATCGTTCTTCGGAGATACTCCTTTCGAAATATCCAGTATCCATTGGAATGGTGTGCAAGAATTTCATTCTCTATTTGACTGGCATCCATCATCCTTTCGAATTGCAACAGGTGTTCTTTCAGCGATTCCTCTTATTGCTATGGAGCAATTCATTGCCAAAACTGATAATAGAGACGCTTCACGTGTCAATTTTGATACGACTAATATGGTGATTAGCCTATTCGGAAGGCGGCAGTCGGAGTCTGAACTAATCTCATCAGCACCTTTCAAAGTAATTCTTTTCTCGGCATTGATTGCTATCTCTTCGGGTCTTTCCGAAGAAATAATTTTTCGGGGCTACATTCCCACTGCTCTATCTACGTTTACAAATTCATTGCCGCTAGCCCTCTTTCTTCAGGCAGGTCTATTTGCCAGTGGACATAAATCTAAGAATACGCGACAAGGAGAAAATGAGTTTTTTCCCTGGTCTTTGGAGTTTATCAATGGTCTATGGTATGGATCAGTTTATCTGATGTCAGGAGGTGATATTCTTCCTTGTGTTATTGCTCACGTCTTGAATGACATGCATATCATCTATTCGACGTGGCATCGCGTCAACAACCAGATGGATTACACTCAAGACAAAACTATCCAATGTATGACGGAAGGAGAAAGTAACGTAGAGGATCGGCTTCAAACGAGGACTGGTATCACATTGAACTCAGAAACTATCTTATTTGCTCGTCAATTCTTCTATGCCTTTGATGTTGATCATACTGGTAGCCTATCTTTGCATGATTGCCAACGAGCAGTAAGCTACGCATTCATGAATGATAATATTGCACCAGACACGAATGTCGTAAGAGACTTATTCAACCAAGCTCAGGAAGAAAGACATGACAATGACGGTTCTGAAACGTCACTCGATCGATTGAACTTCTCGGAGTTTCTCCACCTCCTATTCGTGCTTCGATCAAACACCCGGGGAGTCCCTCTAATCTGACTATTAAAATAAGGGATATAGTTTGCTTCAAATAGAATTTATTTTGATTACAGCCGCACATCTTGTGCTACTTGTATATTTTATGTTTGGATGTCAAGTTCAGAAGAGTCGATTTGTCGCACTTCGATCTTGATTCTATCGGTAATAATTCATTTTTGAATGTTCCTAAACATTCTCGATTCATGCTGACACCGCGAAGGATGAATTTGCCGACACTGTTCAAACTACATTTGAAATGAAAACAACGTAGTTATATACGACAGAAAATGGTTCGCCTTTAGATTGTCGGCGAAATAAAAATGGCGATTGGAGGCTTGTTTTGCCGCTCTTACTATCCGCATCTTTTGCTCTGTTTCTTTGGTTGCTCCCGATGTATATTCATCTTTCCCAGGAAATGAGACAAACCTCTACGTGGGTTGAGATACGAACTCAGACGAACAGAGGAATCGTCTAAACAGCTCACTTATCAGAGATAAATAGAGTTGTCATTACTTGATGTCCAGCTTTCTTGACTCTGTTTTGGTTCGGTGCTTGTCCCCTTTACAGAATTTATGAGGTCCAAATGTTCACACAAATGTTTCGCATTTGCACGTTTTGTTGGATTTCGGACCATGGTGCGGAGACGCTTTTTTGCATTTTGAATATGTGTCTTATAGTAACATCGAATTCGATCGCGAAGGCTTTTGTCACAAAAGGAATCCGCGAATTCCCACTGCTGTTCGTTCGCAACTCTCTTCACTACCTCCACCATGTAGTTGTTGAAAGCTTGTTGTCGCCTTGACTGGCATTGATGCGTCGACAACTCGTAATATTCAGCCATGTTCTTTTTTAGTTCGGACTCTAACGGAGGATAATGAGCCTAAATCAACAAAAGTAGAAGTGTGAGTTGTACTATACTTGCACGATTCCATTGATTTTCCTAAAAATTCTAAATATATTCGACTTACCCAGAAGAAACCTTCTTGAATTACATGCCCTTTGCCTGGCAAAGTTTTCGGAACACTCCTAGGATTCTCTCTTGCTAATGCCATACTAAGTAATAACTTTTTGGCGACGTGAGGATCTGTGATGGTTCGCTCAGCAAGCATTGCTGCGTTTCTAGCCTCGGCTTGAGATTTTTTGTTCTCTTGTTCGATTTTTTCTCTTCGCAATCTCTCCTTCAATTTCTGCATTTCGCTCTTTCGCTGTTTTGAAGCTGAAACAGGTTTTGACATCGAGCCTTTGCGTTTCTTTGAGGTCTTGTTACAATCGTTTGAAGTATTGTTTGAAGTAGTTCCAAGCATTTCTGGTACGGCTTGCCCGTTTTTCGAGAGTTTTTCTGATTCCTCTTGTTCTGTAATTTTAGCAACTGCGTCGAGGAGTGATCCAAACCCGCTTTTCGCGATAATATCGCAATTGTTGTTCGGCGTGATCGTTGTCGTAGATAATGGAGAAACTCTAGAAGCTTCGTTGATTCCTACTTGGGTGAGGAGGTCAAGACCAGAGAGTGGCCCTTTTTTGGCTACTGTTTTCGAATTGTCACTTGTGAGTGATGGTGTAAAATTTCCTTTTGTCATTGGATATGAGTGTTCCTGCTCATGCCGTGTAGATAGTATGTTTGATGTACTTTCAGGATAGTTATGGTGGTGGGACTCCTTACTTTTCTCGATGGACCCGTCCATCGACGCCGGTGCTTCTTCCTTTCTATTTTCTTGTTCGCTTGACACTGTAGCTTCCTCCTCATCATCGTCGTCTTGGGATGGAGCCAATAAACCTATATGTTTAGCTATACCCACTGAAGATTTTGATTGCAACTCTCCTGACAAACCGAAACCTCTCAATGGAGAATCGTCATTCTTGTTATTAGGATCATGGTCCATGAGCTCTTGTGATAGCATTGATTGTGATCCAGCGACTTCGTCCAAGCAGCCATTTCTGTCGAGTTGTTGAATATGATCATCTGTTTGGCTATGATGCCGCTGAAGACCATATCCCACGTGCGACAACGAAACCGAAACCTCATTTTTCGATAGCTTCTTGGTGCTGCTGTCCCGTGAATTAAAAGTTGTGTACACGCTAGAGTCGGGGGTAGAAGCCTCTGTTCTCGGCGTCAGCACTAGACTAGGATGACTATCCTTGCAGGTTTTAACATTGACATGGTCGGTCATTTTTGTGGTATTGTTGTAGAGTCCACCAGATGATGTGTTCCCGTGCATTTTTGAATGTAACAGTTTTACGCTTTTTGTTTCAAGACACCGTTCAAAGTTGGTGTGAAATTTTGGCTGCGATCTCTCTCGTAGAGGAGCTTGGCTCGCTCGATTCCTCGTAACAATGCTTGTTGCTGTTGATTGAGTCCAATGAATCAACCATTGGTCACTTCATGACGCGCGTACTGCCCAGAGGTTCATCTACGTGTAATTTTGTACGTATCCGCTTGCACAGTAAGCACTTCGTCATCCGATCCGAAAATTGAGTAAAAAAATAGTCGTTTCGATCTTTTGCAGGAACGACAACACTATCGCTCTTGATCTTTTGAAAAGTTGTGATTCCGCCATTGGCAATAAAGAAAACTAAGAATAAAGAAATTCAACCTTTGATTTGTGAACAAAGCCATGAAGTACCCAAAAAGTCTCGCGCTGTCCACCGTATTGGCGTCGTCGTTCGCCAACGCATTTACAACATCTCCTATCAATCACGGTTCGGGGACAAGCAATTCGGGTGTTTCTCTTGCCGCTCAGCGACGTGATTTTCTAGAGACCGCTTTTGCATCGGCCACCGGGATGGCTACTTTATTTGTCGCTCTTCCTCCACAGGGAGCCATGGCTGAACCACGTCCAATGTATCTCTCAGAGCCTACCGACGAATTCAAGGCGAATGAAGCCAAGGCTATGGAATTCAAGCGCGCGCAGCTGGCAGCTAAGAAAGAATTCAACGCTGTAATTGAAAAGTTCCTAGCAGAATCGAATAATGAAGATGCAATAGTGAGAGATTTGAAAGACATGCAGAGACTTGTGGCTAAAGGCGGTGGTCTTCCTCTTGGGATAAAGAAGGATGAGCTCTTCAAGATAATTCGATCAAAGAAAGGAAAAGGTTTCTGGCCTACCAATTGTGAAATTGCCTACCAGAGCTTGCAAGGAGAGATCAGATTTCAACAAAGCCCCAATTTGGATAAGGAAATGGGAAATCCATTCCAGTGAAGTAGCAGCCTGTGAGACTGGTATGGCTGTTTACTTTTCATTGTTGTGTTGGGTTGAAGCTATGATTATTTTGCTAATGAATAAGGTAGAATCAATGTTAGGCAATGGTACAGAAATACAAAGCTGTTCTTTCTTCATAATCACATGAGGTGCGTGCCTGCACCCCCAAAATTTAATCAAACATACAGGCCCCTTGGCAATACAAGGTGCATAAGGGCCTAGCCTGGTTGCAATGGTGTGGTGTTTTGCTGCGCCATCCCTCTCCCAAACTGGCATGTGCAACTCCCCAGGGCGAGCTACACTCTAGTGTGCCCCCAGTGCGCTCTCGTGCGATCTCGTGCGCTCTCGCCCTGCTGTTTGCGTCGGCTGCTCTTGCAACTGCCCAGGCGCCACTTGCCACTCAACAAGTGGGCCCTGCCACAAGGGGCCTCATGCTGCCGATGTGGTGCTTTGTGGTTGTCACCAGCAGCTCATCAACCAAAATGCCCCCCGCACAGATTCTGTGTTTTGTCACCCGTCTCGACGACAACGGGGATGGAGAGCACGCCTGGCTGCTGCCCAGGGCCCAAGGAGGGGGCGGTGGGTTGCAGCTGCTGTTGCAGCGCGTGGTCAGCATCGCTGAGCCCGCCAAGCGCCTGCCCCCTAA
>Ga0115013_10000299_pt1 | contig 31133 bp, 26 predicted proteins | sample SouAtlMetagenome_2_FD_88686 | JGI IMG/M metagenome (GOLD analysis project Ga0115013, IMG submission 88686) | Marine eukaryotic phytoplankton communities from Atlantic Ocean - South Atlantic ANT15 Metagenome | ecosystem: Environmental > Aquatic > Marine > Oceanic | place: South Atlantic Ocean...
TACAGCTCTACTTGTTCGTAGGTGGCGGTAGGCGTCCCGTGGCCATTGCAGATGCTCTCTGCGTTGACACCATCGTAGCCCCAGATCCTGACACAGTAGTCTCCAAAGTAGCCCTCCTGACACTCGCATCGACCGTTTGCCTCGTCTCCAAGGATACCCTCTCCAGTATCAAGCTGATAGTGTTGGCACTGCCCGTGTCCTGAGCACACGAGGCCATTCTTTTCAGGACAAGCGGTGCACTCGTCCGAGCCCACCCGAAGGAAGGCATTGTAGGATTCGCGTGAAGGCAAAGCGGAAGGCTTGAAAAAGAAGGCCTTGCACTCGTCACACACAGAGCTGTTGTTATTGTTGACGTATGCCTCCACACAGAGCTGGCAGTCCGTCGCTGGGTCCCTGCCGACCTCGCACCTCGTGCAGTCAAAGGTGAGCGAGTACCCAAAACGGCAGCTGGAGCAATCGGACTCGTACAGGTACTCGTTGATGCATGAGGCACAGAGAGCGCCTTTGAACCTTTCCTCGCAGACACAGCCGGTGGAGGTGCACTGGCCGTGTCCAGAGCAGATCATCTGACTACTGTCGAAGCATGACTTGTCGCAATTGGTCCCATAGTAGCCCTCTAGGCAGGGGCACTGGGCTACCTCCAGCGGTAAGACGACGATCAGGATGACGGCAAAGACGACGAGCGCGGCAATGGACAGTAAAAAGGCGATACTGGCACCCAGCGTGTTCTTCTCTTGGCGTAGGTGGAAGGTGTAGGGGATGAAGAGTGCGGCAAGGACCAGCATGAGCATGGAAATGCCGATGGTGAGGAGATTGGGCTCTACGATGTCTTCAATGAGTCGCATGCTATTGTCGTGCAAAAAACTAGGGGCGATGACAAGAAGCCATGTGGCGACCAGCTGTACCAACAGAATGCCCCTCTCCGCGCGCACTTCTTTGCGTAGCCTCTTGAGAAAGACAAAGCTTTCGCTGTGCAAGGCAAACCACGAGCTGATGGACACCGCAAGGTACCAGAGGAAAAGGTACAGCTCTGCCATCGCAATTCAGTCTGTTCTGGTCTTTATATATATAGACAGACTGGCAAGTGGAAAGAAAAATGGCTTCTGTTGCTCGGCCGCGCGGCCTTTCCGAAGACATCCCAGAGATGCTGCGCGACATCCTAAATGAAGTTCCGGCACAGAGCCAGACTCTCCTGTTTGTGGACAAGGTGCAAGGGATGACCTCTTCACAGGAGCGCGCAGAGAAGCAGTTCTTGGAAAACAAGAACATACGCACGCAGCTCAACCAAAGCCAGAACTCCTACGATTATGCGTACCTGAAGAAACTTCTGGAGGCGGCCCCGACGGACGCCCTGTACACCGAGCGGCGGGCAAAGGACACGAAGAAGCGGCCCATCGTAGAGGTCTCCCACCGTTCCTACGAGAACGAGTTCCTCCGTGAACCAAAGCGAAACGAGCGGCCCTGTTGCAAGGGCGACGAGTGCGAAGGCCTGAAGATAACGACGACGGACGAAGGCTTTGTCCTGCGTGAATTTCTCCTCCCCAGCCAGTACAAGCGTTTCTTGGAGACGAAGGAGCTTCCTGTGATGCCTCAGCTGTGCCTCATGTGCCGGAGGGCAGAGGTTGCGAGGCTGTACGTGTCCATGCGCGCGGACAAGAGCACTTCGTCGGCGCTCATCTCGGACTACAGAAACTTTGGCAGCGTCAGCGGCGAGTACGAATTGTCTCAAATGCTGCTGCCGAGCACGAACAACAATGTCGGCCTCTTCGATCCGGTCGTGCACCATGTCAGGAAGCACTACACACTTGCACGAATCGGCGGAATCCGCTACTACAACCAGAGCGGGTACCGGTACCCGACCTCTACCCCCTTCCACCAGAAACAGCATTTTTTACCCCAGACGCCCCTCTCCAAGTAAGAGAAGGGGCGTTAGAAATGTCCACCTACGCCAAGGGAAAGTACTGGTTCACCGACCGCCTGCGCTACGAGTTTACCAACAGTTCCTACGAGGGCGCCTTTTCGAGCCCGTGGAAGTGCCGCGAGGCGCCGGAGTCGATCTGGACCCCCAGCAACAAGGCCCCTTTGTTTGTCAATGCCGTCAACTGCTGGGTGTACCTCTCCACCAAAGTCGTCAACCCCTTTGTGCGACGCTGCCTCCTTCTGCAAATTGACTCCTACATGCCACAGATCGTCGAGATAGACAACTGCGGCTCCTTCAGTCGCTTCGGCAGGAACGACAGCACCTACTGGAAACGCATGGACGACAAGCTCATGCCCTTGATCCTCACAGAGGTGCTCCCGCCCTCGAAGACCTCGAAAAACCCAATACTGCACCTGCTGTCGAAGGCCCTGCCGCAGCGCTGCCAGATACGCAATTTGCGTGAGATCATCATTTCCTACTGCAACAGCAGCGACGCCACCTATGCCTTCATCATGATGATCCTTCGAAAGTCTTTGTTCGGCCTCTACAGCTCCGCAGAGGTAAAGCTGAATTTTCAGGGGCGTCTGGTGATCTACAAGGCCTTGATCGGGCAGCTGTGCAGCAAATCCTTCTTTACAAAGTGGTTCCGAAGGGAAGGCTCCGCGCACCAAGTCTACATTTTCTACTGCCTCAAAGAGTACCTGATCAACTCGGTCATGGAGTCCGCGCCCACCTACGAGGTCTTGGACAAGAAGTACGGCTGGGGCGCCTTCCACAGACAGGTCAAGGTCTTCATGGACCTTACAAGGAAGAAGCTCAACATTATGGCACAGCGGGAATTCAAGTTCCTCCAGCGCTCCGACTGGCTGGCAAGCATCGAGACCATCCTTACCTCGGCGGCAAAGCAGCATGTCAAACTGTTCCGAACGACGCCGCAGCTCTCCTACTACAGCAAGCTGCGAAACGACATCAGCAAATTCTTCAACACCAAAGACAAGTACAAGATGAACGAGCACCTGCCAAAGCCGGTGGAGGAGTTCCTTTGGAAGTACGCCCAGCGCTGCGACGAGCGCGGGCTGTGCCAGAGCCTGTACTATCTGGGCTGCGGCAAAGAGCTCGTCGAAGTAGTGTGGAAGAAGACCCTCTCCGCAAAAGACTTTCACAAGTACTCTATGAAGACCTTAGAGTACATCGCCGAAGTCTGCCGCCTACAGAACCTGAAGAAGAACATGGTCCTCTACACGCTCCCAGAGCACATCTACAAAGAACAAGTCCGGACGCTTGCCATAAAGGAACGCAAAGACATCGAGGACGATTCTCTCATAGGCCCATACAAACCGCACCCCACCGCTGCCCTCAACTACGTCTGCTTCGTATGCAACGATGTCAAAATATTCACCATGCAGGTCAACCGGAAGAACAACCGCCACAGCAACCGTCTCTCTCGCGGCTCGCTTCGCATCGTCGTCAACAATGAGCACGATTGCATGTCCCTCTGCTGCGGAAGAAGGCCGGAGAGGCACACCAAGAACGGCAAGCGCAAATTCAAGGACTCGGAAGATGTTCAGCTCCGGAAGATCAAGAAGGAGAAGAAGCGAGAGGCGGTCGCCAACCGCTGCATTGCCACGCCCTGCCAACAGATCGACCTTCTCGGCCACGCCTTCCATTTCTTCAACAAGCTGTACATGCTGTGCTCGCTTTGTGGAAACGCCTTTGTGCTGGAAAAGAACGCCTTCTCCCACGCAGTCCTGCCGAACTGCCAGTGCTGCCACGAGCAGGAAGAAAAGCCTTGCGTGAAGTGCAAGGTGGTGCTTCACACGGTAGAGATCCTGTGCCTCGATCGACGCACTGGACGCTTCGTGACCGCCAATTTCTGCAACAACTGCTCCTACACCTACGCGAGCAAACAGCCCATACTGCTCTAGCGCGGATGCCTTAGCGCGGAAGGCGAGAGTTAAGATGACCGAATTGCAAGAGGCAGAATAGAAAGAAGACAGCAGAGCCAAAGAGCACAAGGATTGAGGAGACGAAGGAGAGAAGAAAGGCAAACATATCCACAGAGTGTATTCTATCCTAAGTGTTTCTATTATAGTATACTATTGTTACACCGCAAGATGGCTTCGAAATATCCACGGGGCTACGCATACCCCAATCCTAACCCTTCGATGAAGGCGAGACAAGTACAGTATTCCTTGGCCTACGCCGCCAGAATGCAACATAAATCGGAAGCGAAAAAGGGTACCACCCGCTTCTTTGGCGTGCTCTATGCCTCGGACAGGGAGTTCCTTGAGGCCCGCGGCGTGCTCGAGCACAGCTGCTCCAAAGGCTTCTACCTTACGCCAACCCCGACACAGGAAGAGCGGAAGGCTTTCTTTCAGTCTCCTAAAGCAAGTTCTCGATCGGCCCGTAGTTACGGAAAAAATCGTTAATAGCGTCTAAATCCAAAAACTCGTGCCTGTCTGGCCAAGCAACAAAGATGGAGCCTTTGGAGGCAACGATCCCTCTTGCATTCAAGTAGTCGATTTCTTTCCTTTCTTGGAGCGCAGAGCTGTGTGCGTCGTTTCCTTTCCCACGAAATTTTGCAATAAAGCCCCTCAGACGCAGGTCAAAGATAATCCTATTAAGGTCGTTTGCCTTTAGTACATCTTTCAAAGGCAATGGCGGTGTCGTAGAAACAGTATCGTATGCATTCTGTGCTTTTATTTTCAACTCTCCAAATCGATCCTTTGTGTACATGTACGTCATACCTGCAAACTCCACAGTACCTTGTGGATCACTCCTGACCTTTTCTATGGTCGCCCCCAAAGCCGCCGTCGCCGCTGTTTTGAGTGCTGTAGCACCACCGGCCGCCTGAACGCCTGCGACTGGTGCACCTGCGACTGTTGCTGCGTAAGCTGTTGCGACAACTTCTGAAACTTTTGTTGCTGCAATGCCTATACCTGAAGCTGCGGCACCAACACCGGCAGCGACTGTTACTGGAGCTGCCAAATAGGCTGCTAGACCAACCGTTCCTATCGCTATTATTCGGTCTTGTGTACTCATCTCACTTAGTTCCAACTTTACATTTTGCCAATACGTATTATTTTTTATCTTCTCAATGGTTGCTGGGTCAAGAGGCATGCCCTCCTCTGCCCTCCGGCTCTTCTTTAAAAGCTTTTTTGCCAAAAATTCCCCTTGAGTGTTATTTTTAAAAATTTCGGTAATCTTTTGCTCAAGTCTTTTAATGTTACCCTTCAATAGTTTTTCATCGTCCCGCTTTCTCCTCTCATTCTCGGCAAAGTATTGTATCAGTGTTTCATAGTTATTTTTAACACTCTCAAATCTTTTTTGTTGGTCTTCCCCTGCTGCTAACAGGTATACCTTTTTCTCTTGTTTCTTGTTCGAACCAACAATTGTTCCTTCCACAAAAGACTTAATGATGTATTCAAGTTTTTTGGATTTCCTTGCTTTCTCCTCCTGTATAAGAATGAGCAAGGCGTAGTAGGGTATGTTGTGAAGGGCATTTTCAAAACACCTCTGGAATTTAATCCGAACTGTATTCCCACCAAGGTACTGACCATCCTTTAACAACAACACATCACTGCCCCACCCAGTCAAGCATGTAGCGGCCTGCATAAACAGTATAGTGAACCGGTATAGGGCGTCTATTTTTCGCATGTTTCTTTCCAATATTTCCGAAAATATCCTGTTCCCGTTGGAGACTGCGTAAGCCATCAGCATGGCTTTTATCTTTACTGTTCCCACCGTTTTGAAGACCACCCCAACAACTGGTAATTCCGCCAGTCCGTCTAGAAAAGCGGTCAAGGGAGAACTGTTAACAAACTCTGCGGTCTTTACAGCCTTTTCAAAACGCCCAAACGATACATAGTCGGCCATGGTACTTAATAGGCGTGTAGAGTCGGCATAGAATTTTCCCCAATACTTAGCTCGATCCTTTTCCAGAATTTCTTTCTTCTCTTCCTCTGATGCCTGTACCCACCGACCCTCGTCATAGAAGAATCGTTCAAGTACACCGTCTTTTTCTCGCACATAATCGACGCCAACTAGGGTCTTTAATTCCCCATCTTCCATCTTTTGTTTTGTCTTATCCACAGAGAAGCTAAGGCACATACTGTTGACCCACTCGTTTACTGCCTTTAGCATCATTTCTCGCAGAAAAGGGGAATTCAAAATTAGCTGAAAAAGTTTGTAAAGCAAAAGCGTTCCGTACTTTAAGAGTGGTTTTGCGAGTGCCCACATTGCCTTCCAGACGTTTGTAACCGACTCCCTCACCACTTGCCATGCCTTCCATCCCACATTGTTTTTACGCCATTCCTCTTCCATGGTCTTGTAGTACTCAGAAAAAGCCTCTTGAAAACCTTTCTCATCGACCGTGCTTCTTTGGTTGGAAAGTCCGGCAAAAAATTTTACGTTGTAGTCTAAGTGCAAAGTGATTAGAGTAGAATAGTAGTCAAACAAATTCATATGCTTTCCTTCTCCGTAACGCTTCTCTTGCTCTTTCCTAAAAACCTTTATGCGTTTCTCTGCGGATTCCCACGAACCAAGAAAACTTGTGAGAATTCCACTCTTAGCGTCTTTTGAACTTATGCCCAATGCTTCCAAATAATTATCTAACAAACGCACACAAAGACCGGTAGTATTTCCCTCATCAGTACGTTCGGCTGGTCCGAATGACCATGTTCTTCCGTAAAAGGTCTTGCTCTGATACCCACTTTTTGACTCGCTCTTCCCGTCTTCACACGCATTGCATTCTATGTTGTCCCCTATAGTCTCCAAAGAAAGGTAAACCAAGGACTGTGGCGTCAAGGAAAGGAAAAATGGCCGTTTCAGTGAAGACACAACAAAAGGGATTCTGTATTGCATGTCCTTAAAGTGTGTTTCCTGTGTCCAGCAGAGGTGCTCGTACGCCCTTCGGAACAGGTACTCCGGTTGTAGTGCCTCTTCCGCCGTCACTACATCACCTTTCTTTGTCGCATAATTGCGTTTCTCAAGCTGGAAGCTGTTCTTCTTTAGACACTTGAGGAAAAACTTCTCTACGAGCTCGTAAAAGTATGTTTTGCCCATGTCTGTCAGCTTTAACTTCTCTTTTTGTTTTCTCTGGAGATTCATCACCAAATTCCCCATTTCCACTTCTTTCTCCCCTACGATCTTCTTTACGATATCCTTAATAAACGGATGGAGCACTTTTCTGTTTTCCTTGGAAAAGAGAAAAAGAAAGAGCAGTGGTACCTTCCGAACAATACACATATGACCTTCTTTGAAGTACGGGTCCTTGTGGTAGTCTTTGATACTTGCCTCCAAGACTTTAATGGATGCCGGACGCAAGAATTTTCCCCCTCCTAGTTGATTTGCCACTCTGTCGGAAAGCGTAATGTATTGTTTTAGTTGCAAAGAAGGTTGCAAGTCTGTGAGCGTAAAGGCCGAGAGGGGCAATTTTGCAAAGGCTGTCTTCAAGTCTTCCATTTTGCGTCTTCCCTTCGCGTAGGTTTTAGCCCTGCCCAAAATATAATGATCAAAAGCATAGAAAGACTCTTCAGGGTTATTTTCGTCATATGAATAGAAACCCCATCCCACTGTTCCCTTTACCAGACCAGAGGTTGTAGTTGTTGTTATGGTGTTAGATCTGTTAAAATAAGTCTCGAGCTCTATCTCCTTCCCCAACAACCTTGCTGTGTTTCTTAGTTTTTTTGCCATGGCAATCTCTCTGCAAAAGCCGAGTATATATGTATATACACCCTTAGAGACAACGATGACACAGGAGAATGAACGAGGAAGTGGTTTCGTTTTCTAGAGAAGAAAGAAAAGCCAAACTTGTGGAGCAAGTCAAAGAGCTCAAGAAGGCAGACGACGCCGAGATTGAGGCGGGTGGCTCCCGCGTATTTAACTACTGGCAGTTTTATGCATCCAACTACGGATCCAACATTAACAGAGAGATGAGAATGTTTTTGAATCAGAATCCTTTTCTGAAAAACAACCCTCCAAACAATGAGAAATACAAAAATCAGGAAGAGATGTTTCTTACACTGATGATGCACAGGGGAGACGACGAGGAAATGAAGGACTTTCAGTATGACCTTGAGAATTACGAAGCTATTGCTAAACAAATATTTAAGCAACTCCCCAGTATACGTAGACAGTATTTGGTGGTAGATGAAAACGTAGAAGAGATAAAAAAGACGCTGCCGGTAAAGATGCGTTGGTTGGATGTGTGTTACAAAGCAGCCAAAAGCAAACTGTTGGATGCTATTTACATAGAGAATTTCTTCCGATTTCGTACACCAAAATCCATCGTTGTTGACCGTGTTGACGAAGGGGAATATTATAAGTATTTCTTGTACGAAGAGGCACCAACAAACGCCTTGGAAGGAGGAGAGGCTTTGTATGAGAGTGGAAAAGCCTTTATCAAACAAGCACTAGAAGCGCTTGTTTACTTACAAGACAATTTTACCTTTCGACACAACAATTTTGTGCTAGACAATTTAAAGCTGGATGGAGGAGAAGTCCTTATCAAAATGGGAATGGAATGGTCGTGGGATATGTTTCAAGAGAAAAAAAAGGAGGAAGAGGTCGCTGCCTCTTACGATGCGGCAACTTTAATCCTCAGCATAACAAAAACAGAATTAGTGCCCCTTTGGGCCACTGGTCTCATCGAATTCGTGAACGCTGAATACAGCAAGGGAATAAAAACATGGGAAGACAAGGAATTAAAAACAGATTTTACAGACCAAGATAATGTGCTGTCTTGTGTTAGAGAACAAGACCAAGAAGTGATAAATTGCATGGAAGAATTAAATACACTTCAAGTCGAATCGTGCACACCTGCTCGATTGTTACAAAAATTCTTCCAAGGCCAGAAACGGGGTAATACGGGAGAACAGAAAGAGTCACCGCAGCAGCCGAAACGACAGAAGCCAAGCCCCGCTGCCCTCAAGCTGTAACAAGTGCCTTTAACATGTGGCGTTCACCGGATGCATGGACCCTCCTGCCCAAATTCAAGTACCTGATCGCTTACGAAGACCGTCAGCGCTTCAAGATCGAGACAAACCGCATCAAACTCCCCGAGCAGGTCTCCAAGTACCAGCCGTGGGAGAAGCTTGAAGAAATCACAGAGCTCTTGCACAAGACCAACATGCCCACGGTGGAGCTGGCCCCCTACGTAAAGGACGCAATGCTATTTCGGCTTCGACCCACCGAGAGGGTTCCAGCGGTGATGAGGGGCTGTCCGTTCTGGAAAATGCTCTACCCGTACCAGAAGCAAGCGGTGCTCTGGTGCATCAACACCTACAACTGGCGCATCGCTCTGACCGATGATATGGGCCTAGGCAAGACCCTTCAAAGCCTATGCATGGCTTCCATCTACTTGCACGAGCACAGAGAGGCTAAAATGCTTATCCTTGCTCCGGCTTTCTTGATCAAGGACTGGGAGGGAAATGTCGAGAAGCGGCTCGGGTTTGCAAAGGACCGCATCATTGTCCTCTCCTACGACACTGCCAAGAACAAGGCAAAGGAATTAAAGAAGGAGAAATTCGAGATCTTTATCGCCGACGAAGCGCACAGCCTGAAGAACCCCAAGTCTGCACGCTACCGGAAGCTTGCGCCTGTGCTAAAGCGCGTCAAGGGTGCAAAGCTTCTTCTTACCGGAACACCGAGCACCAACAAGAGCAACGAATACTTTGCACTTCTCTCGATCCTGCACCCGAAGCAATTCAAGACCTACAAGGCCTTCGTCGAGCGCTACTGGTGCAAGGTTTCACGCAAGGGGCGCAATGTGAAGGAGTTGGCCATGATCCTTCCCATGTTCGGTTTCATCCGAAGGAGCAAGGAGGATGTCCTGACGCTGCCACCAAAGCTCTTCGAGACGGTCATAGTGGAGGAGCCCAAGGCAAAGGCCGCGGTGCACAAGCTCTTGAAGGAGCTACAGGAGGAGCCGGACAAGTCCATGGCCCGCTTTCTTATTGGGGCAGCCTACCACGAGCTGGCTGCCATCAAGGCGGAGAGCGAGGCGGTGCGCGAGGTGTACCAGAAGCTCCTTCGGGCAAAGCAGAAGGCAAAGATCATCGTCTTCTGCCAGCACCTTGAGATGCTTGCAAAGGTGGAAGCGTGGGCTCGGGCAGTGGGCTTTGAAGATATTGGCATCATTCACGGTGGTGTAAGCACGAACGCGCGCAACCAGATCGTCCACGCCTACCAAGCCGAGAAGCTGGAGCTCCTGTGTGCCACCATCCCTGCCTGTGGCGTTGGCTTGACCCTGACCGCAGCCTCTGAGGTTATATTCGTGGAAATGAATTGGCAGAAGGGCCTCATGGCACAGGCCTGTGATAGGGTGCATCGTATCGGTCAGACAAAGCCTGTGACCATAACCAAGCTGGTGTGCGAAGGCTCTCTCGACGAATGGATCATGCGTTCAGCGGAAGGGAAGAAGAAGATGCAAACGCTGCTTCTTGCCGCCAGTCGGAAGCAGAGCGTAGCATAGGTTTAAAAACACATAGGACTTTAAAATCAGAAGACTACGCAATAAGTACACCTAATGCTATTTCCATACTAGCGGAATCGGTCAAAACTCCGATTTGCATATTTTATTTTTTTATTTTTTTGTTTTTCGATTTCGACGTTTTGACAGATTCCGCTGGCATAGGGATATTGGCTAAATAAGACTACAAATCAAGTACACCCTAATGCTATTTCCATACTAGCGGAATCGGTCAAAACACCGATTTGCATATTTCATTTTTTTATTTTTTTGTTTTTCGATTACGGAGTTTTGACAGATTCCGCTGGCATAGGGATATTGGCTAAATAAGACTACAAATCAAGTACACTATAATGCTATGTACCTGTTACGGTAGTGTCCATTGTGCGCCCTCTTGTTGGAGCCTTCGAAAGAATTGCCTCAGCCTCCACGCACAGAATTTCTCGTCTTCCTGTTGGTTGTGTTCGATGGATAGTTCTTCCCGCAGCTCCGCTTGCTGCTGGAGGCACTTTTTGTAGCGTTCAAGGTAGATAGCACTGGGGGTGAACATTTTTTTTTATTTGACTTGTTTTGCGGCAACAATAGAAATATATGTAGTATATAGGTAGGGACTCTTGCTTTTTCAGACACATACACTCGCACAGACCCCCTTGCAACCAACATGACCACTCGAGTTGACGTAGCCGAATCATCTTCCCTACTCCGCGGGACCGACGCCAGACGGTCCTCCGCCTTCCCCATTAAGCCAGTATTGGCCGAGATATTGGGCACTGCCCTCTTGGCCAATATCGTGAGCATGGGCGAAGGAGCCCTTCATGTGGGCTTGGCGCTTGCCGCGATCGTATTTAGCCTCGGGCATGTGTCCGGAGCGCACCTCAACCCCGCGGTTTCGCTGGCGGTCTTCGTTCGCGGAAAGATCAAGGTCATGGACGCCATCTACTACGTGCTTGCACAAGTCGTTGGTGCCTTCCTTGGTGGACTCATCTCAGTCGCCGTCAAGGAGGAGATCACCGCCCCAGCAGTGGCCAGTGGCGTCGAAACCATGACCGCCGTCTCCGTAGAGGCCCTGTACACCATGCTTTTGTGCTTGGTCATCTTGAATGTTGCGACTACCAAGGTCCAAGCTGGCAACGGCTTCTTCGGCCTTGCTATTGGCATTGCCCTTACGGTCGGCGCCAGCATTGCCGGACCAATCTCCGGTGGTGCTTTGAACCCAGCCTTGGGCCTTGCCCTGCCGGTCTTGAAAGACAGCGGGCTGGACAACATCTGGATCTACGTGGTGGGCCCCTTCGTTGGCTCCCTGCTGGCAGCCGGCGCCTTCTACTTGGTCGCCAAGCCGGACGAATTCCTTGCCTAAGCGGGACATACCTATACATATACAATACAAATTACACACAGTTTTTATAAAAAAGGTTTATCTACTACTTAATCTACTTATGGAGGTGCTTAGTGCTCCGAGAACAGTTTGTCGTCGGCTTCCGTCAACGCATGGTAGTCTAAGGAGTATGCATTGTGCCCGTCTTTGACTGCTTTTACGGAGAAGATGACATACCCGTTCCTCTTGGCGGAGTCTTCGTCGCCGGCAACATAGAAGCGTTTCTGCTTCAGGGAGTGCTCGTTGGACTCGGTTCCCATGAGTTCCTTCAGGTGGTCCGCGGTGATCATGAAGGAGGAGTTGTGGCTGTTAAAGCCGGGACGGGCAAAGCTTGCTCGCAAGCACAGGCCTTCCTTCTCCAACACTTCTGCCAACGATTCTACGGAGATCTTGGAAGAGAATTGCTGCTTCTGTTTGTACATGCGTTCCTCGTCGTTCTCTTTGCAGATGACGCCTTGGTGCTGGAAGAGGGTCGGTGCCTCGGCCTTCAAGGTGTCGATGATTTTGGCCTGTTGGCGGTGCTGCTCCCTGTCGTACAGGTTGGTCCCAATTGGCTTTGCCACCGGTTCCAAAACGACCTGACACTCGGATTCCGAATACGAAGAGGGAAGGGCACCCTTTCCGGAGGAGGAAGAGGCTTTCAGGAGTTTGTTTGGGGTACTGTTGGTTTCTTGTTTGAGAAAAGACATGCTTGGCTTCTTTTTTGTACGGCTTACTGTAGGGCATATGCGTCGTATATAGGTAGAAATAATAATTTATCCTAGGCACTTTTAGGTCCTTTTCTTCTCGGCGGTGCTGCTGCTTCCCCAAGAAAACCACGAGGAGCGGGCCTGTGGGGGCTTCTCTTCCGGCTTTGCCTCCTCTGGGGGTGGCTTCTCCATCCTCCGAAGGGTCTCCCTTACCTGTTCAATGTAGGGCATCATTTGGTACTCTGTGCCGACGTAAACTCCCGCACAGAAGGAAAGCACAATTTGTAACATGTCGATCCAGACCATTTTTGCAAGTACGGCTGTCGGGCGCGGCATATATACTTAATATATACTTATTCTGCCGTTGTCTTCCGTTTCCGTTTTCTTCGACGAACCTGTACGGTGGAGGCGTCGGTGGAAATGTCCAGCACGGCCTCATGGCCCAGATGAAAGAGCGTGCTGGCCAGCGCAAGGTCCCGAGACTCGGCGGAGCTTTCCCCCTTGGCAGACAACTCGTTGATGCTGTGCTCGAGGTTGCCCAAGAAGGACTCGATGGCCGATCGCTGCCCTTCGACCACCTTTTCTACCATCTTGTCGATGTTCTCGTCTGCCTTTCGCATCACTGCGCTGGTCTGACGGTAGGTTAGCAAGTTCTCTGCGCCGTACGCATGCATGGTGGATTGCCCCATCTCCTTGAGCATCTCCCTCTCCACCTTGCGCTTGGAAACAATCTTCCGAATGCCCTGCTGGACCTTCTTCTCTGCCAAATTAAAGGGTCGCTCCACTTTTTGAAGCCACGCGCGCTTTGCGCTCTGTACGACGATGCAAAAGTTGCAGAGGTGCAGCCCTCCCAAACGCACTGGTTCGATGAATTCGGGCCTCTGAGAGAGAAGCTCGATCATGCGGTGGAAGCGGCAATTTGGGAAGAAGCGAAGGCAAGTTGGGTTGCAACACTGGGTGTGCCCAAGGCATTGAAAGGTACCGTCCTTTGGATTGAAACGGTGACACATGCGACAGGAGGGATCGTTGTCACCAAACGCAACATAATGCTTCCCACAACCACAATTCAAACACAAGGCGCTCTGTTCTTCGGCCTGCGCCTCTGGGTTTAGCAGCAACCGGATCGTACTCTTGCATTCGTGGCAGTTGCAGCCGGCCAAGCTCGCCTCGTGCTTGAACCAATCAAAGAGTTTCCCAAAGGCCGGCTTGTAAATATTGCCCTTCTGGTCAAAGGTCAAGTGCTGCTCCCTCACGAACTGTTCCTCGGTCTGTTCCGACAGGATTTCAACAAGGCTGAGGTTGAACTCGGAATCTTTGCAGACAACCTTGTCCAGCGTGGAGAGGTAGGTCTTGCACGATTTTTCCCCCATCTTCTTCTTGCCCTTGGGGTAGCGCGTCGATTTGCAGGCTGCGGTACGCATGAAATGCTCGAACAACTTCTTGTTGTTCAAATACAGCGATTCCAACGTTTCCGAGAAGCAAATGCTTCGGTGATTATATAGGGCGGCTTTCTGATGCGGCAGAAGAGACATGACAGAAGAATTAGAAAAGTTCGTGTATGTAATTCTTTTGCAATCCAATCGGTACAGGAACAGGACCTTTTTGCACTTGGAAAGCTCTTTTCCCACGGAAACGGAAAATGTTCTGCTGGTTCTTCTGGTGCCACGGAAGAAACGAAAGAGCGCAAGGCAATTGAAAAAAAAATGGTCCAAACAGTCGAGGGGAAAAAAGGGACGAATGCGGAAAGGGCTAGAGTTAGCTTTACTCCACAAGTACGAATTCAAAATTTACAACAAGGCGAACAGCATAGCCAAGTAGGACTAACCAGAAACACGCACAAATGGAAGCCTTCTGGATACTCCTCTTTCTCTTGATGGTCGGCTACGAATGCCTCGAGTCCTTCCCTATTCTCATAGTCATACCTTTCTTGGGAATTTTGCTCTTGGCGGCCATGCTGTAGTGGCCCTTTTTGCCCCCCTTTTTGGCGGGAAATATTATATATAAGAGGTGTCCACACAAACGTATAACTATGGAGGCCGCGTATGACAAACTGCTGATCGACAGCTTGGAGGCCTTTCTGGAGGAGAAAGAGCTCAAGTCTGTCGGAGACTTTTATGTGATTCGGAGAGAAGCCATGAGAAGACTGAGGGATAAATTAAAAAAGCTACAGGAGCGTGTAGAGGAACTGGAAGCGGCAAACGCAGCCTTCCTCTTGACCGACGGAGAATTACCACAAAAAAGACTAAAGTTACTAATGTGATACCTTTTTGATTTTTTTGGCGGGAAAAAGAGGAAAAATTGCATATCAAAAAAATTGAATAAGAGCTTTTGATTGGTCTAGAATCCAACCGCAAATCATGCGGACTTCTGATTGGTCCATTTTGTTATCGGGGAGATGTTTTTTAAGAAAGTAGATGCATGCATAAACACAGCAGTGCAACGAAAGATAAAAAAATAAAATAATAATAGTGTACTTATTTGTAGCGTAAACACAGCATGGAATGTACAATTTTTTCCTACTCCGGACCCACGGACCATAATTTTATTTTTTTTTAATATAAATATGCCTCTATTCTCCACTTTCTGGTACGCGCACAGACATTTCGAGTCCATTTTCGGACACGGGAACCAAAAAGAAAGCAATCAGAGAGATAAAAAAGAACTTTAGAGCAAAAACAATAACAAAAAGTAAAAACAAAACAAAATATAAATTGAAAGAAAGAAAAAATGGCTCGCACAAAACAAACTGCACGAAAAAGCAACAAACCAAGTCGTTTCACCAGTTCGTCCCACGGCGGCAGCATGTCCATGGCACCAACAAGTCCAGACAGTGCCTCCATGTCGCCACCACCCTCCAACCGTGGGCCGCCGTATCGTGAAAAAGGTTATGTTGTCACTGGTGGTCGCGGGTGTATTGCTGGTTGTCGGACAGTATACTTTCAAAAGCCGCGATTGTTGAGGAACCAGAAGGTGTTTTCTTTAAACGAAGCCCCGATTCTTCTCGGGCAGAAGATTATTCTTCACCGCCCAGTGGATTCATCGCGTGAGTTTTCCACCATCGACTACCACCGACCCGCCATCATCACTCGTGTCAAGCAACCGGAGTGGAAGCACGAGAGGACGGAAGTGCGCGTACTCTGTGAAACAAAGCGTGGACTTTGTGAAGACGCTGTCTTTGAGCTTGATACGGAGAGCTTGAACTCTTTTTCCAAAGAGTGCAGCGACGACGACGACGACGAAGACGACGACGAAGAAGATGATGAAGTAGCCTTCCCCTTCAGCATCGACCAGTCCTCGTCCGCTGTTGTTCCTTACAAACCGCACGAAACCTGTCGCGACGTTGACAGTAAAGAGTTGGCGTTTGACATATGGCAGTTTTGGACGAAGCTTCGAAATCGCATTTACAAGAAGGTGAGCGGTGACGCACAGCGTTCCTACGAAAAGCATTTCTACCGATCAGAGGCACTGGAAGAGTTTAAAAAACTCTTTCCGCCTGTTATGGCAGGTTTTTATTCTTTTTTCTTAGAAATGGAGACAGCCTTTCACCCGATGGATAAGCAAACACGCTTCGCTGATTTGATGGAAAAAACCGAGGAAGCGTACACACTTGGAGTAACAAAAGCACTAAAAAACATTTGCGCTGAGGAACAAGCCTCTTCCTAAGGCAACATTTGCGACAAAGTCGCCAGAAGACATGAAGGAGACAGCAGCGGCTGTTCAAACAGTACGACACCTGCATGCCTGTGTATGTTTATGTTAACATTTTCTTATTACTTTATGTCTTTACTGTCTTAGACCCTGCTGCTACCCTCGACGAATTCTTCGCCTTTGTCCCGTGCTCGTCCGTCGCACCGCTGCTGCCGCCGCCGTCCATGCCTGCGCTGACAGGCTTTGCTGGCCCCACAGGCTCCGGCTTTATGCCGAGCAGTTCCTTCTTGTCTGCATGGGTCCATGGGTCCTTCTTTGTCTGGAGAATCTGTGGGGGCAGCGAGGAGTTGCGAAGGAGGTAGGTAGCGTAGGTCTCCCATGAGATAATCTCTTGCAGATAGAGCATGCGCAGCTGCGAGGAGTCGGTGTAGGGCGTGATCGGGATCTCTATCCGAGGCATCTTCTTTGCCAAGTGCGACTCCAGCGCAATGCCCTGAAGCGCTCGCTTCGATTTCTTTGCATCCTTCATGACCTTCTCCAAGAGCCTCTCCTCGTTGCACACGCGCCACAGCTTTGTCAGCGTCCGAGAGACCACGTCTTTCCAGAAAATAAGAGTTTGCTTGAGTGTCTCATGGGTTCCCTCCGAATCACTCTTGACCACATTGTCCGAGATGAAGAGGCTCCTCGGAACCCCAAGGACGGAGCAAATGGTCTCTTGGCACATGCGGTTGAGGGACACGAAATCCGTCCTCCCAGAGGGCTCCAAGAGGGTCCCTATTTGGAAGTTGCTCGGCAGGGGGACCATGTTGTCCAGCGCATTCTTGGCATTGGCCTGTGCCTGCGTCGGGTAGAGGGCATCCATGAACATGCGCCTTTGGTTGTCCAGTCGCTTTATCTGCGCCTCGTCCCTTTTGAACTGGTTGTTGGTGGTGCTCTTGATGTTGTCCGTGTCCGCATAGTAGTCGAAGACTGCGGCCTCGTTCTCCTGTCCCCCATTGGTCGAGTCTTTCTTCTGAATGACGATGGGGGGGTTGGAGCGGATCTTCTCGCTGGTCATGGCCGCATCGGACATTTCGGCCGTGAAGCGGAAGAGCGGCTCCAAGACCGCGACCAAGGAGGTCAGCTGACCGTCCAACATGGGGTCAAAATTGTACCCGTCCAGCACCATTGCGTCGGCGACCGGTTCCATGCCAGAGTCGGTGTCGAAGAGCTCGTACGAACGAAGGCCTTCTTTGGTGGTGATGATGTGAATGTCGTAGGTCCCGATGATGGGGACGTAGGGTATGGCCACCCCCTTCAGGTCGTCCGAGCGAATGAAGCGCACAGGGCAAAGCCCGATTGCCAGAATAATGTCCATCGCAGACTTTGCAAAGGGCAACCAGTGGTCTTCCAACAGGCGGCGCGAGCGAAGGTCCGTCTTTGCCTTGCAGTCCGTGCTGCTGCCAACGCACAGGTCCAAACCATTCTCAAAGACCTTGTTCTTAAGCAACGAACGACAGAGGTAACAGAATTCGTTGCCATTGAAAAGGTCCACGTAGCGCCGTATGGTTGCCTGCGAGAGGACAGCGCGTTCGTCGCGATCTTGCAACGATTTCATCATTTTTATCAATCGTCGGGCTTGCTGCTGTTAGACGAGCTGTTATATATGCGTTCTTTTATATACAGGCATGCTTGTCGAAAAAACTCCTGCTCTTCGTCTTCGGATTTGGGAATCGTCTCAAAGCCCTTTGCAAGCCGCTCCAACCTTTCCGTGTCCTTGACGGTTCGCTCGGAAGGCTCTCGCTCGAACAGTTCAAACAACTCCTTCAAACTGATGGACACCGGCTTTCTTTTGTCAAGGATTTCGTGCAAGAATCGTGCACTGCCAGTGTGCCCCACGAGGCACTCCTCCCCCTTGACCTCTAGGATGAGAAGGCTGTTCGCGCGCTTGACAAGGGTCTTCCTGTGCACCCAGTCCTTGCTGGCATACTGCTGTCGGTACACGGCCTTAGAAGGCATGGTATTCTCGGCTTGGTACGTACCGACCGGTTGCCAGCAAAGGTCCTTTACGCACACGGCTTTGTTCATCGTACTTGCGTGGCTCCGGAATGGACCGGTTTCGTCGTTCGTAGTGTTTTGCCCGACACTCCACGGAACAAAAGTACAAGCTGGGCTGGTCGATCCGCGCAATGACGAAGGGCGAATTGAACAGCCCCAAGTAATCTTCGCACAGGTCACAGCGTTGGAATGGGAAGCACATGCATGCAGTGGTGGCAGTAGGCGTTGTAGGCAGGGTCGCAGGCATATATAGAAAAAAAATTGTCCGAGGACGACGATGCTGCAAACAAGTCGAATTAATTACCAAGCGCACCATGAAGTGAAGGAGGAGAGGCTGGAGCACGAGGAGCCCACCGCGGACGAGAAGCGCAGGGCACAGAGCAGGGCAGAGGGCTTCGCCGCTTTCCTTTGCGGGAGCGGCAACCACGCCTTTGTGTCCCAGATCCTCCGCTACAGGGTTGCAAAGGACGAATCGCTGATGGAGAACCTGTACAAGTTCCTCTACCTCGTGAGAAAGAAGAAGATAGAGTTTACCTACTCGCCGCAGTACGGGCTGTCGCTCTGGCCGCACGATGTCGGCTTTCAGCGCATCGGAGCGATGGAGCAGAGCTTGCAGGCCAACCCGCACCACTTCTTCAGCGACTACATCACCGAAACCACCACTTTCCTGCTCTACCACATTGATTTTCGCTTTCCGGAAATATTCAACGATTCCTTCCGAGAGGCCTTTCTCCTTCAAAGCATCCGGAACCTGCTGCGCGTGGGCCTGAGCCTCGACCGCTCCAAACTCCTCCAGTCCGTCCTCAAGTCCAGCCTTCTCATGCTTCGGATCAACGAGATATAAACTTCAGCGCAGCTTCTTCCTTCGGCACGGCCAAGTCCTTCCGTGCCTCCATCGCCACGCGGGGGACGAGCTGCCCCTTTACGGACACGCGGTAGGCAGAGAAGATGAAGAAGGCGTCGAACACGACGAAGAGGCCACCAAAGAGGAGCGAGACGACATCGGCGAGAAGGTAGTGGTTGAAGCTTGCTAGTATAGACGAAATTGACAAGAGATCGATGGCCAAGAGAAACACGAACACCCACACCACCATGCGGGCAATGATGACCTCAAGCACCAGCTCAAAGGGTAGGCTAAGCAACAGGCTGTAGAAGGAACGGCCAAGGATGGTAAAGACATGCAAGGGCAGTTTCTCCAGAGCGTTCAAATTGGTCATAAAGGTGAAGTACCATACGCTCAGGATGCTCGAGAAGATGCAAGGAAGAATAAAGTCTTGCGCCATGCTGCTCTACAATGGTACGAGTCCTTCCGCTATATAGAGACCCTACAATTAGCATTTTTTTCGTATATATATTATCTAGAAGCTGTACAAGACAATACAAAACAGCACCACACACCAGTATGTCCGAAGTTTTACAGACGATGGCCTCCCTGCTGTTCCCCTTCGGCTTTGGCGCCGGTGTGCAGTTGGCACCGACCAAGGACGGGGACGCAAAAGTCCACGGTTCGGCCTCCAAATGGCAAACCTACCTATCGCTCCTCCTCTGGGTCCTTGAGCTCGGCTCCGTCGTCCTTGCGGCCGTCTTTGCGCTCCTGCTCCAGATGGACATCCAGCTTATCGACGACGAAGCCATCACTGGCGGCGACGATATCTCCGCGCGCCTCAACACCAATTTGCTCTTGAACAGCATTGCCTTCATCACGAGGGCCTCGCTGGTCACCTTTGTTGTACTGGTCAACCTGTCCTCCTGTACCATCCCAGCGGTGGCCTCCACCGTCAGCTCCTACCTCTTCTGTGGGGACATTTGGGGCTCTGGCCCAAAATCGTCCGGACGAAACACCTGCCTGATGATCTGGTTCGTCCTTGAGCAACTGATTTTTCTTGCACCCTTGGCCACGATGGTCATGCTCACCTTGGGCAACGACATCGGCTCCGTGCTGAGCAAATCCTGCCTGCAGCTCGGAAAAGACGAGTGCGGCTGGGACTGTGCCTTGGCCTACTCCCCTTTCGCCATGTTTGAAGAAACCGGACACACCTTTACAAGGCCGGTAACTGGCCTCTACGTCATGTCCTACTTGCTGTACTTCATCGCAGCAGGTGTCCGCCTGTTCCGCAACACCATCTTGTTCCTTTGCACGCGAACCTTGGTGGGCAACAATGCCACCTCCCACAACTCCGTCGGGACGAATGCAAAAGAAGTCGAAGAAGCCATTGTCTCCACCCTCAGCGGTGCGAGCAAGACGAGGGAAGAAATTACCTACTCTTTCAACGATGAAGGTGGCATGCGCAACAGGGCGAGCGGGAAATCCAGTGTTTTAAAAATGTTATAATACTCTGCTATAAAAAGAATCTGTACAATACACCCTGCACCCTACACTATGATACGACTCATTGCCTACGACCTCGAGACCTGCATCATGCAGAGAGGCTTTACAAGGGACAAGGGCCTCATCCTCGAGATCGGCGCGGTCGATGTCTTCCAACCCGAACGCCAATTTCGCTGCTTCGTCAACCCTTGCGAGCAGGAACGAACTGAGGCGGACTTTCTACAAGGCCTTGTCTCTAGGGGCGCGCGCCACTACCCAACCAAAAAACACGCGGAAAACATCAAGTACGACCCCTCCAAAGCTCTCCCTATCTCCATTGCCTTAGTGAAATTCCTAGAATTCATTGGCACCGGCCCTGTCGTCCTGACCGCACACAACGGGAGAAGCTTCGACGACAAGATCGTCACCGGCGCCCTCCAACGCTTGCAGCTTGAATGGCCAAAGGAGCTCCAATTTCTTGATTCCTACCACGATGTCTCCAAAAAGGCATGGCCCTCCAGACGAAGCTACAAATTGCAGAATCTGCACAAGAACTGCTGTCCCGAGCATTCCGACCTACGCTGGCACACTGCTCTGGACGACTCTATCGCACTCTCGCACCTCCTAGGGGCAGCAGCAAGGGAGACGGTTGCCACGCGGATCGAGAGGGCAGCCGAGTATGTCGAGAAAGAGCACGGCATCGATAGACTCAACAGGGAATTCTCCGCACAGTTCCCGCCAAGGCTTCTCCTCGGCCACCGCAGCAAGGCCGCTGCGAGGAGAAAGCTACGGGCAGGAGGAAGCCAGAAACTTACAAAGCTGTGCTTGCAGATATGCCTCAGGGCGCCACTCTGGATTATTCGATAGCCTTGACCGCACTTCATCGCACTACCGCAAGGCCAATTGCAGGATCACAGCAACGACAAACAGCGCGGGGAAAACAAGAAAGGACATCCAGCCAAAGAAGAGCATGTAAAGGCCTGCCGCAAGAGCCCCAATCATCACCCAAAGGGGGGCCCTCGGAGCGTAGAAAAGGAAGACCAAGAGCCCGAAGGCAAAGGGAAGCACAATGTGCACCACTAAAGGAAGCCACACCATGGAGCCCAGATCGGGCTTTATGGTCAGGCAAAAGACTAGCTGGAACACGAAACTAACAGCACTCGCAATAAAGGCCGAGGCCCCCACCCACACCACATGCATCGCGATGGTCAGTGTGGTACTCCTTGGGCTGTTCGTAAGAAGCGAGTAGGCCGTGACCGAAGCCCTGTTCTGCAACGATATCAGCTTGAAGGCGTACGAGAGGCAAAGCGTTATGGCAAACACGCCAATCACCGCCTCTGGACTTCGGCCAGACCACACAAAGGTCTGATAGATTACAAAAGGCATCAGCAGCAACTCGGTGATGGAAAAGGACTCGACCATTCCGACGCCAAGGCTAAAGGAGGCTTGCTTCTCTGCTGGGTTCACCAAGGCGAGCTTGTAGGTGGCGGTAGCAGGGAAGGTGTCTTTGCAGCCGCTAAGGGGCCAGTACAGACCAACGCCGAAGGGCTCGAAGTGGGGTGACTCCTTGCCATCACCATGAAGCACAAAGGCCTCGGAAGAGCCAATGGCCTCCTTGACTTCGGTTGGAAGCTCGGTGAGGTTTCTGGTAAAATAGTGCCCACCAATGGCATGCGTCCAACCGTACCAATTCTTCTGGCCACAGGTCACATTGTCGAGGCCCTCGCCCCAGATGGCCATGTCGTAGACAGCCTCTATCTCGTTCCGCTGTAAAGAAAGTGTCATCTCTTCGCCCTTGATCCCTTCTATCTCCAACCAGACAATATCGTCCGCACCAAGCTCGCCGTAGACACCGTACGATTTTTCCGTCACAGCCTCAAGCTTAAAGGCATCCGATTTCGAGGTGGCCGGAGGAAAGACAGGAACATGAGCAAGAGCCAGAGAAAGATGTAGACAGACGACAAGAGTTCGAAGAACATGCATACTGTACTAGAGTTATAAAGACATACAAAAGCTTTATATACAACAACTGCCTTACTAAAACTTTATACATTTTTTGTGCTGACCACCATTGCCATTCAGCGTGAGAAGCGTCTTTGCTGCCTCTTCGTGTCCATTTTCCCATTCTTTTTCGCTTTCCCGTCTAAATTTTCGCCTTTTTCTTCTTTTTTCGGCGTGTTTGCCGTTTTTACGTTGACGCAATGCCATTTCCTCCTCTGTCTCTTGCATTGGCTTACCAGCTTCAATATTGTCCACAGCACTCTCGCTCATAGTAGTTCATGCATGTTATTAAATTGACCGTACTTATATACATTTAAGATTTTTTTTCTCAAGTGTCTTCAATGAGTGCCCCAAGCCCTGATGCCTTCTTCCTAGAAGGAGCGCCGCTCCTTGTGAAGATTACCGACAAAGGCCGGCGCACAGCTGTCTTCAAAACCAACGCCAGAGCCCTTACGGAGAACAGCTTCCGCCTCAGCACAAGGGGAGACTACGAGGGGGCTTCCTTGGCTTCCTACCAAATCCATGCCTCCACGGACGAGCTAGGAGAGGCTTACATGAGTCTAGGCAAGAAACTCTCCAGTGTGATTGACAAACTCATGGAGAAGGACGTTGAGAAACTTATGCAAATTGAAAAGTAAAATGCAAGTGTCTTTGTATAAGAAAGACGCTTTGTCAAGCGAAGATTTTTTTCTTCGGGAGAAGAAGCTCCTTTTACATTTGGTGGATAAGCGCAGGGAATCGGTGAAGTTTAAAGTATACGCACGGCAAGACGACTATGGGAACTACCTTATCAAATGCAGAGGTGTCTACAAAGGCGGTCACGTCGCTACCTACAAACTACCGCGCTCGATCGGCCCTCTTGGTGAATTGTACAGTGTTGTCGCTAACCGGCTGCTTAGGACGATAGCAGGCGTCTACGAGCGCGATAAAGAAGTAATCGCTAGTCTCCCGCGCTTCAACAGGCACAGAATTCTCACGAGCGAGCGATACTATTAAGCAAGTGGGTTTATAAAAAATGCCAAAAATAACGAAGCACAAATTCGATGCCAGTGGCACAGAACTTAAGCGCTGCTCGAAGTGCAAAGTATTTATACCGATTGGGGGGTTTTCTAAACAGAAAGCGAAATGGGATGGACTTCAATCTGCGTGTAAAGAGTGCTGTGCATTAGAAATTCGTAGATATCAAGAAAAAAACAAAGTAAAACTTGCAGCTAAAGCACGCGAGTACAGAAAAAAGAACAAAGCAAAGGTCAAAGCCATCCAACGCAAATACAGAGAAAATAACAAGAAAGAAATTAATGCCAGAGAACGCAAATGGAGAGAAAAGAACAAAGAAATAATTGCAGCTAAACAACGCAAATACCGCGAAGATAACAAAGAAATAATGACATTTAAAAAAAGAATATACCTTCAAAGAAAAGATGTTAAAGAACGAGCTAATAAACGATCACGTGAACGCAGGAAAGAAGATCCACTATACCGTCTTACTCTCAATATGAGATGCGCGTTACACAAGTCTTTGAAAAGTGCGCAGTTGAAAAAAAACAACAGAACGTTCAAATACATCTCTTGTTCCCCAAGCTTTCTGCTTGACCGTCTAGAAAGACAACGCAAGGAACGCGGTTTAGATGAAGACTACCACATAGATCATATGTTACCAATTGATTCATTTGACCTTAAAGATGCAGAAGAGCTCCGCCGTTGTTGGCACTGGAGTAACCTCCAATCATTAGACCCAGAAGATAATTTAAGGAAAAGTAACAACATTATCTACGACATGCGCTGGCACGAGAAACGAGACGAATATTGGATACGAAACAAAGACAACAAGGGCCCGTACAGACCTACTGCTCTGTTTCAATCGTTGCTGCTCGTTTAATTATTTCTATATATATAAATCAAAGCGTATCTAAAGTACCAATAATATAACTACAATGTCCGCAGGGAAAGACGATGAAAACCTAACTCTGGTGGACAGCATAGATGAAGAGCAACCATTTGTTGAAAAAGAAGGAAATTTACAGCGTCGAATGAAGAAAACACCTTCGGCACGTGAGAGGCTCCGCGCGTGTTTTGACTGCTCTACCTTTCTATGGGTACTCGGCGACTACATCTTTTGTTGGCCAAGGTATGTATGTGACCTTTTTGGCCTAATCGGGTGCTGTCCGAAACGAGATCCGTTCCCGCGCAAAACATGCCCTTGCCCGCCGTCCACTCGGTCGATGAACTTGATTGCAGCCATCTGGCACTTACTTTTAGCTATCTTTGCTACAATTGCCTTGCTGATCCAAAGCAGTACACCGAGGGGTGAGCAAAGGCTGTTCAAGCTAACACTTGAGTGGAGCATGCCGGTGCGTGACTTTTCGACGCAAGAGTATCAGCTGCCGCAGGTACAAGATTGGCTAAACAATCGCTGCCTTCTTGACGATGGCTCTTACACGTGCCCAGCTGACAACCCAGACCAGTCCATCTTCACGTTCTTCGACTGTGTGTTGGACCAGAACACAACCACCAGCGATACCGTCAATGACGCCTTTAATCTGGCCTCTCCAACGAAGCGAGAGAGCTACGAGTTTCCCTTTGCCTTCTACATCTTGTACCTCGTGATCGCCTTCTCGCTGATCACTTCGATCTTTCACTTCTCGCTAGCGACGTGCTGTTTCCGGTTTTACGAGTCAGAGTTAAGCCAGAAAAGGCAGCCGTTGCGTTGGTTGGAGTACAGCATCACAGCTAGTATAATGATGATCATCGTTCTGCAATTGAGCAACGTGACGGACCCCTTTATCTTGGGCTCCTCCTTCTTGCTGGTAGCTTCGTACAACACTTTTGGCGCGGCCATGGAATACCCTCCAGTCAAAAACGTTTGTGTCAGAGTGTGGTTTTACATGATCAGTACACTGGGCTTTGCGACGACCTTCTTAACGAGCTTTCTGTACTACTACGCAGCCATCTCACCATGGCTGGATGTTGGGGGCTGTTCAGCGTGGGGAGACATCTTTGGCTTTATCGGCATTGCAGTATGGTCGCTCTTTGGATCCTATTTGACCTTCCCCATCCTCGACACGATAAAGCACGTATTCCTCTGCTGCACCGAAAGGGGCATGCTTGGTTACGCAGAAGACGAAGCAATGGTGACCTTGGACGAGCCGGACGACGAGCTAACCTGCTGCTGGCGCTGCTTTGTGGACAAGAACGAGAAGCTCCGCGGGATAGCCCTGCACGAGCAACGCCGTGTGGATGCGTACCGGTGCGCGGAGGTAGGCTATATTATTCTATCGTTCGTCTCAAAGACCATCCTCGTCGTCATCGTCGGTGCCTCCGCCCTAAACAGGGGCGGATAATAATACATTTATGCCTATATAAGTCTTATTTACGCTTCAGCAAGTCTTTTTTTATACACACGCATCATGGCTTTTTCATCCCAGAAAGAAGCCACAGAAGTCTTTGAGGGATACTTTCGTAAAGCACATAGAGAGGCAAATGGATTTATCTACTACTTGCCAGAAGCAGCCCCCTACAAACCAGAAGTAGATAGATTCAGTAGCGGTGAAGAAGAGGGATATGCGAGCGCTTATTCGGACGGCAGTGTTCAAGAAGAAGACAGACCAATGCCGAAGAGAGGAGACGAAACGCCAGACGTCGAACTCCCAGACCTTGATGATTTCATGTTCGAAAAGGAGAGGAAGAAGAAAAAGAAGAAGAAGAAAAGCAAGAAGAAAAGCAAGAAAGAGAAAAAGAAGAAAAGAAAGTATGATGAGCGTGTTTCATATGTATACTTACCGCAATATCGCAATTTGTACCAGTGGCGAACACTCACACGAATGCCACAGCTGGTAGGCATTGGTATTCCGTACCGTTCGCCGGTAAGACCTACATTCCCAAAACCAAATATTGAGGATACAAGGTCTCGCGCACTGCAAGATAGAATCAAGAGATGCATAGAAGGAGTAAAGAGCAGAATTAAATACAAATTCTTAGACGAAAATGAAATGGTTGGTGATTTCTGGGTTGGAGATGGTTTCTTCACAGGCTTCGCCGATCGTGTTTATTGTTGGAAAAAGCAAGGCGATGAAACAAAGGAGCGCAACTACAGCAGCGTCATACTGACAGAAGATTCTGTTGGTGTACGAGGACCATTCGCTGACAAAGAGGGGGTCAGGCTTTGTGCCATGCACGGAGATTTGCTCAACTTTTTACGATACTCAACGACTCCAAACAAATTTGGATACATAAACAATGCACTCTCTTTCATCGAAAAAGAATTTGGTCTACCAGATCCCACAGCTTTTGCTATGGCGGAAAGTCTGAAGAGGTTTGAACGCACTCAGAAGCAAGGAGGCGGTTACAGGGGAAGAGGCGGTTACAGGGGAAGAGGCGGTTACAGGGGAAGAGGCGGCTACAGAGGAAGAGACAGAAGTGGCTATGGAAGAGACAGAGGCGGTTACAGACGGAGAGACGACAGACGGAGAGACGACAGACGGAGAGGAGGAGACAGATCGCGCTCGCCGCCTTTGCGCCGTCTCGAAGCCGCCGAGTTTCAGGCGCTTTTAAAATTTTAAAGGCAAGACTATTTTATGCATTTTTTCTATATACACTCGTGCTCTCAAAGCAGCACAGATTAAAATGCTCCGAGCTCTCTCCTTTCTCCTTCTCTCCGTTCAAGCCCTAAGCCTCTCGTGCACAGAGACCCGTCAGATGCAATTGTCCTCCAATCAAATCGGTGCCTATGTTGCGCAGTGCACGGAAAGTGGCGCATATGAAAAAAAACAGTGCCACGGCTCGACTGGTTACTGCTGGTGTGTCGATAATGAAGGAAAACGGCAAGGTTCAATGGTATCGCCGGCCTCGATGATTTATCTGGAGTGCTAGGGGCAGAAGAATTCCTAAAAAAGTGAATATAAAGAGTAGAATAGGATAAATAAAAAGAGTATGTTTCGTTATTCTTTGGTGTACGCCCTGAAGGACAAGGATCATGCCTTGGCGCAATGCATTCGTTCGTACGCAAACGAATTCAAACTGAACGCCTTTACGCCGCATGTCACCGTGCGCCATTCGATCTGCTTTTCGGAGGCAAAGCGCCTTCATGGTATTTTCAAAGAAAGGTACAAACTACCAGTACTCAGCCTTTTGCCATCCGTCCATGTTACCAACACGCTGCTGTTCAATGCCAACGGAAAGCGCGTGTCCTTCTACAGTCTCGAACAGCCGGTGCTGACAAACGGGATTCGCGTGCCGGGCTTGCATGTGTCGCTCGCCTACAAGGTTGGCAAAGCCTTTACCTTGCACGAAATGCAAGGAATCCGTCCCTACAAGGGAGTTTTCCAGAAAGACGACTTTGAGCTCGTCATTTACTCTTGCCACGCAAAGTCCCCGCGCTTCTGGCGCAAAGTGCTCTGAGATTGTTCATTCGATCAAATCGTCGCCGCGAATGCGTCGGGCGAGCTTTATGTCGTCTTTTTTGATTGTGACGCGTTTCGCATGAATGGCAAGGAGTTGCGATTCTTCGAACAGTTGGACGAGATAAGCCTCGGAGGCTTCCTGAAGCGCGAACATGGCGGAAGACTGGAAGCGCAGGTCGTCTGGCAACCCTTTCTGTTTTACAATGTCTTGAGTAATTTCACGCACCAATCGTTGAAAAGGGCGCTTTCGAATGAGAAGATCCGTACTCTTCTGGTACTTTCGAATGTCAATCAGGGCACGCGAGCCCGGACGGTAGCGGTGCGGTTTCTTTGGACCGCCAGTTGGCGGCTTTGAGTGCTTTCGCGCAGCCTTTGTGGCAAAGTATCTCCTTGGGGCCTTGCCCCCAGTGGACTTCTTAGCAGTTTGTTTCGTTCTTGCCATGGTGTAGTGTAGTGTAGTGTAGTGTTGTGGTATTGTTGTTGTAGTTGTACAGTTTAATTGATTTATTTTACCTCTTTTCTCTTTTATTTCGACAGCAATTGTGCTCCTCTCTCTCGTACGGTAGTCCTTTTTCCCAAACAAGCACCAGAAAGCCATTTATCCGGATAATTTTACCTCAACTCTACACCATTTTTTTATCCGGCTGCTGTGTCTCTAGACCTTTTTTTTTTCTGGGGACTCTGGGCACTTTGAGTCCACACATTGCAACTGCTGTGTCGCTGGACACTTTTTTCCCAGTGCACTTAGCATTTTTTTCAGTGCTGTGTCGCTGGACCTTTTTTTCTTTTTTTTCAAAAATATGAAAAAACCCAATTGGTTGGAACACATTTGTCACTTTCTAGTAAATCTGTTCCCTCATGCTGTGTCGCTGGACTTTTTTTCTGGGGCACACTTTTTCTATAACCTTTCATACACCAGTGGAACACTTTTGTCACTTTCTAGTAAATCTGTTCCTCATGCTCTGTCGCTGTGTCGTTTTGGTCACACGTGTGTCTCAGAACTTTTACTCAGAACTTTTACTCAGAACTTTTACTCAGAACAATTCTCTATCGGCACACAATTTTACCATCCTTAAAGACCACTTCCATCCCATCTGTACAATCTATACCCTCGTCCTGTTTTAAGGTTGCCACACTGTCTACTATTTTGACCTTCTCTTCCGTCAGGCTGGACATGCAGCTGATCGCCCCTGCGCTCTCGCAGCAGGTGTCGGAAAAGTACATCCATTGGAGCGCGGCGCAGGACACCACGGTGCTGGCCTCTTTGCAGATGGCGCCATCGGCCACCAGCCCGTTTGCGCAGGTTATGCCACAGGAGCTGTCGCTATTGATGGTCCCTGCGACAAAAATCTTATTGTCAGCGTTGCAGGTGGCCTCTGTGACGGTCCATGGCACGCACGCTTGACCTGCCGTGGAAAAGGTCCCCGAGGCACAACCTACGCAGGAGCCCTGTGCATCGTCCACAAACCCGTCCTGAACGCACGAACAGACGGCCCTCGTAAAGACCCCTGTGCTGGAACAAGAGGGACCGGACACCTTGACAAAGTTACTGTTGCACTCGTAGGAGCAGGTTGTTCCGAAAGCAATGTGCGAGCCACAATCGTCGCCACTCGTCCCCGAAGTTATGCTCGGAAAGCTTTGCGACACCGGCGTTTGTACGGCACAGGTACCACCACCGTGGGAATTGACAAAGTACTTTCCCCCGTCGGGGCAGGTGTAGGAGGAATCTTCGTTCACGATAGTCTCCGCGCTCCATGCATTGTTTACCGCACAGCTGTACTTGTAGTTTCCAGAATTCCTTGTCAGTTTCGTCTTCGGGCTGGTTCCGTGGCACACCAGCGAGGTGTCCCCCACCCCTAGCGCCACATCGAAGGCATTGTCTTGGCCGTCGAGTTGAATGTCGCCCTGTGTGCAAGCGGTGCTCAAATCGTTCACCGTCGCAACCACCTTTGGCTTCGGGACCACAATGTCCACCGACTTCCCAACTGGCACGGCATCCAAGAAATCCTGCGAAGCCACAAAGCTCGCTTTGCTAATGGCCACCCGACGATCCGGAAGCTTTGCAATCTCTCTCTTCGCATACGTAATGACAGACTTGAACTGCTCCTTCTTCACCGCGGCCGTGGCACCGGAATTGCTCGCAGCATCGATGTAGTTCGTTCGGAAGTTGCCGATCACGGCGGTAATGGCCGTCTCGGTGGTCGGCCTTGCCGCCGTTCCTAACTTTTCCTCCACAAAGGTCGGCGCCCTACACTCCGAAGAGTCCAAATTGTCCTGTGTACCGATGGAGAAGAATTTGCTAACTTGGTCCATCTCAGCACAAGCAGTGGTCGAACACTGACAATTGGTGTAGGCGGTGTCCACCACGCAGGCACCACCAGACTCGTGTTCGTGTGCGGGGCAGAGGCATGGAATAAGTGGTTCCTTTATCACACCCTTGTCGCATGTAAAAGTCTGTGCCTGAAATCCAGCAGCACAGGTGTACGAGCAACTTCCGCCGTGGGCCAAGGAACCAGTACAGCTCCCTACAGCCGTCGAGAAAGGAACAGAGCCCAAGGCCGGAAAGCTCGTGCAAGCGCTCTCGCTGCAAGTGCTCTCGCTGGTCTTTTCGTCGCCGGCCGGTCGGCTGTACCCCGCGGCACAGGCAGTACACACCCCAGAAGAAACATGGTAATCGGCCTTGCACAAGCACTTGTCCCCGCTGATGGTTTCGGTGGCAAGGCAACCGCACTGCCGATTCGTAACAAAGGCCCCCGCAGCGTTTGCGGTAGGCGCGACCGACTCCAATTGCGTAGCACCGCACACCAACAAAGCAGAACACTGTATGTCCGCCACTAGGGAACCGGCATGGGTGATGTACTCCGTCTGGGGGTCGGAGCACTGGGTCGAGTGTGCCTGACAAGCGGCGCCGCTGGCGGAAAAGTTACCAGCCTCGCAGGCGGTACAGAAACCGTCCGCAATGCCAGTTGGAGCGGTGTACTCCGAACCGTCCGAACAGTGGTCCGCTTGCGTAATGGTCAAGGCAAGGCACTGTGAATCGTCCAAGTTGGAGTTTCCAATTACAAAATATTTGCCAAGTCCAGTGGCTTCCGCACAGGCGGTAGTCGTACAGCCACAGGAGGTGTAGGCTGCATCGGTCGTGCAAGTCGCGGCATCTCCGTCCGAGTGCTCGTGAAGCTCACAAGCATTGCAGGCCTCCGCCGGCTCCGTGAGCGTGCCATTGTAGCAAGAGTACGAAGCGGCCGAAAAGCCTGCCGTGCAAGAAAAGGCACAAGAAGTACTGGA
>Ga0115013_10000301_pt1 | contig 31032 bp, 29 predicted proteins | sample SouAtlMetagenome_2_FD_88686 | JGI IMG/M metagenome (GOLD analysis project Ga0115013, IMG submission 88686) | Marine eukaryotic phytoplankton communities from Atlantic Ocean - South Atlantic ANT15 Metagenome | ecosystem: Environmental > Aquatic > Marine > Oceanic | place: South Atlantic Ocean...
CCTAAGCTCATTTCATTATGGCTCTGATGTAGAAGATTTTTGGGGGAATGATGAGTATGAATATTATTTTACTATCCAAAAAAAAGACGTTGCTAAATTTTTTATAAATTGCTTAGCAAAAGGGTTTAATTATGAAGAAAAATTTACTCTTAAAAACTTAAAAGAGATGTGCGATGAACATAATATTGAATATATAAATAATTCTTGGGTATAGATAACCTTATTTAAGAAATTAAAACTTCAAGCACTTATCCATTTGAACCTTTTGCTATCATCGCACCTAAAGTCATTACTACATAAGGGGTCCAGTCTATACCGACAAAAACGAGTATTTGTGGGATGAGGATAGTGTCAGCAAGATAATATAAAATTAAATCAACTACACCTAGAATGAACAAAAGAAAACCTATTGTATTTAACATAAATAAAACTCCAATAAAGTAATATAACTTATAATGGCATTTTTTAAAAATGTTGGTGGGCCTGGGAAGACTCGAACTTCCGACCTCTCGATTATCAGTCGAACGCTCTAACCAAAACTGAGCTACAGGCCCTATTAATGAATGAGCATTCTACCTTTGAATTACAAATTCGACAATTACTCTAGTTAGTTTTAAATGATTTATAAAGAGTAAAGTAAATATATCCTAGAGGTATAACAAAGATATATTCAACTATTGATAATACAAGTAGAAGAATCACTCCTTCCGGTATTATGGTTGTAAGCGCAATAGAAGAGATGAAACTTAGTGAAAGAAATGCAAGAGTTAGTATGAATATTCTCGAGCTATGTTGGTCTGTCTTTTCCCACGAAATACTAATCGATTCACCAACTTTACTGTTTTCAAACATAATTTGTGCAGCAAATAGCGAAAATCTTGCAGACAAATAAACACCAGGAATAATCAATAAAACAAAACCAATTGAAATAACAAAAGTTAACAACAGATATGCACCCAACAAAGGTAAGAATTTAGATAAGCCAGCGGCAAGTGCATTCATTGGGTTGATAGATACATTGGTGTCAATTGACATATAGCTAACATAGAGACCTCCTATAAATGAGACCTGGACAACTAATCCAGTTATCCCAACAAGGAATATTATTAATGAGTTAGCCTCAAAAAAACTAATAAAGTCATCAGGTTGAGTAATTTCACCCAAAGGCATAATTAGATATGCAAGCATGAACTCAATAGCCATAACAGGAAGACCTAATACTAAAAAGTATTTCCAATTAATAAATGTGTAGGTCCAAGCATCTTTGAATTGATTCATGCATCAATTGTAAAGTAATATATTTTATATGTATAAAAATTATCTATTCTTAGTGCTTATAACAATAGTATCTTGCAGCGTTCAAGATAAAGAGATCATATATCCAGATTCAAAAAAGATTGATTTTAGCGAAAATCTTCATGGTTACGAAATAAGCGATTCCTATCGATGGCTTGAAGATTTTACAAGCGATGAATCAATTGACTGGATTGAAAGGCAAAACAAATTTACTAAAAAGTATATAAAGAAAAATAAATACAAAAGAGGCCTAGAAGATTTCTTAAATCAAATTTGGGAGAGTGAATCTATATCCATTCCATACAAAGTGGAAGAAAAGACTTTCTATTATTTTAATGATGGATCATTTCAACAAAGCAAGCTTATGATCAAAGACTGTGAGGCTTGCGAAGCTAGAGTTTTAATTGACCCAAATAAATTTTCTAAAGATGGAACTATATCTCTTGGCGGAACCAGTATAAGTAATGATGCATCTCATATGGCATATTCAATCTCTGACGGAGGATCTGACTGGAGAACTTGGAAAGTTATGAATATAGAAACTGGAGAAGTTCTCGAAGATGAACTTAAATGGGCAAAATTTTCTGGAGCATCTTGGGAAAATGATGATAGCGGTTTTTACTATAGGAGGTATGACAAACCTGATGGAGAGCTTTTAAAAGAATTAAATGAATCTCCAAAGTTAATGTTTCATAAAATTGGAACAAATCAAGCAGACGACGTGTTAATTTATGAAAATTCTGAAAATCCAAGGTGGGGATTTGGAATTACAGTTATAAAAGATAGTGAGATGAAATTATTATCTATTTCTGAGGGCACAGACGATAGGAATAGGATTTATCTGCAATTAAATAAAAACAGTGAATTCATACCTATTATTGATGATTTAATTGGAACTTACAGTTTTATTGACAGTAAAAACAATATTTTATGGTTTTACACCACCGAAGGTGCTCCAAATGGCAAGATTGTCAATTTAGAGGTAAAAAATGGCTCATTTGTATGGAACGAAGTTATTTCTGAGTCAGAAAATGCAATAAGATCCGTGAATATTATAAATAACTCATTTGTTATTAATTATTTAGAGGATACTTTTTCACAAATTAGTGTCTTTGATCTTTCAGGTAAATTTATTTCTAAATTATCTTTACCTAAACAAGGAACCATAGGTGGATTCAGTGGAGGCATTGAAGATACTAGTTCATACTTTGCAATTACAAACTATGTAACTCCAAGAGAAATATATGAAATAGATCTAACAGATTTAACTTTCAAATTATTTTGGAAAGAAGAATTAGCTGGATATGAATCATCTGATTATGTTTCAAGATTAGAATTCTATCCATCAAAAGATGGAACACAAATTCCAATTCATATTAGTCACAAAAAAAATTTAGAGATAAACGAGGACACCCCTTTATTAATTTATGGATATGGAGGATTTAATATTTCCATTCTTCCAAATTTTAGCAAAAGTCAAACAGCATGGAAAAATCAAGATGGAGTCTTTGCCGTTGCTAATTTAAGAGGTGGATCAGAATATGGAGACAAATGGCATGAGGAAGGCATGTTATTTAATAAACAAAATGTCTTTGATGATTTTGCATATGCAGCAAAATTTCTACACTCTAATAAAATTGGATCTCCTCGAACAACAGCTATCGATGGAAGATCAAACGGTGGACTTTTAGTGGCTGCTACCATGTTACAAAATCCAACTTTGTTTAAAGTTGCTATTCCTCAGGTTGGTGTTTTAGATATGCTTAGGTTCAATAAATTTACAATCGGCTGGGCCTGGGAAAGCGATTACGGTTCTGCAGATAAAAAAGATGAATTTGAAAATCTTCTAGCTTATTCCCCTCTTCACAATATCGAATCTGATGTATGTTATCCAACAACACTGATTACAACTGCTAGCAGAGATGACAGAGTTGTGCCTTCTCACTCATTTAAATTTGCAGCAAAATTACAGGAACTTCAGTCTTGTAATAATCCTATTCTAATACGAGTAGAAGATAGGGCTGGACATGGTGCCGGAACACCAAAAGATAAGACTATAAAACAGATTTCTGAAATTTATGGCTATGCATTAAATGTTATAAATAACTGATATGCGGTTATATAATTATAGTATATTCCATATATAAATTAATCTTTGATCTTTACTATTAAATTAATTAAATATTTATTAATATAAGTATTAATGCAAAGGGGTGGCTGTAAAAGCCTGAGATCTTTAGAAACTCTTTGAACCTGATCAACACAATAGTTGCGGAGGAATTGCATATGTACATCAGAAAAAAAACTTTATATTTACTACCACTATTATTTTCTGTTTTTGCCTTTTCAGAAGGTATCGAAGAAATAATCGTTAAAGGAGAGTACAGAGAAAAATCTTTGAGTGATGAAGATTCAAGTATTGTAATTATTCAAACAGAAAAAATTAAGTCACAAGCAATAAAACATTTTCAACAACTTTCATATCTTGTTCCAAATTTAAATTATTCAGCTTCAGATTCAAGAGCAAGGTATTTTCAGATACGCGGCATTGGAGAAAGATCTGGTTATCAAGGTACACCAAATTCTTCAGTCGGATTCTTGATAGATGATATTGATTATTCTGGGCAAGGTGGCATTGCAACTTTATTTGACGTTGATCAGGTTGAAGTTTTTCGAGGACCACAAGGATCACGAACAGGCGCAAATGCTTTAGCAGGATTAATCTATATAAAAACAAAAGATCCAACAAATGAATTTGAAGGCACTTCTGAAATTACACTTGGAGATTATGGAACACAAAATATAGGCATTGCTTTTGGTGGCCCGATGAAAAATAAGAAACTAAAATATCGTTTAGTACTTCGAACTGATTATGCAGATGGATTCAGAAAAAATACTTTCTTAAACAAATCAGATACTTCTAAGAAAGAAGAGCTGACATTACGATATAAATTAAATTGGGATTTTAATAATACTACAAACATTAATTTTCTATTTTCAAAAGTTGATATGGATGATCCCGCAGATATATGGACAATAGATGGGAGTTTAAATACTTTATCAGATCGTCCAGGAATGGATTCGCAAGAAACAGACTCTTATGGAATTAAAATTACAAAGAACTTTAATAATTTTGACCTTCAAAGTTTTACAAGCATGACCAAAACAGATGTAGTTTTTAGCTACGACGCAGATTGGGGTAATCCTGACTCACATTTTCCATATACGTACGATTATTTTTCTGAAACATTGCGAAAAAGGGATACTTTTAGTCAAGAAATACGTATTTTGTCCAAAAATACCAATTTTTCACGAAAAAATCCATTTGAATGGATTGTTGGCTTCGATTTAAGCGAATTAAAAGAGACTAATGTGACGAGAGATGATGGTATTTATGGTGATCCATCTGATCCATACGGTCCATATGCTAGTGAATCAACAGTCTCAAGAAATTATGAAGCTAACAATTTATCATTATTTGGGAACATTGATTATTTCCTTCCAGAAAATTACAAACTAGCTTTTGGATTAAGATGGGAAAATTGGGATTCAGAATATAACGATTCAAATCAAGAATCGTTTAATCCGTCAGACAATATGAATGGAGGAAAAATATCACTAATAAAAAATAAAGATAATTCAAATATTTATTTTTCAATTGCGCGAGGCTACAAACAAGGCGGCTTTAATCTTGGGCTAGACGCAACTGATAATACTATAAAAGAATCCTTAATATATGACCCAGAGTTTTTAACTAATTATGAGATTGGAGTAAGCTCAAATAGTGATAATTTAAACTTGGATTATTCAGCAGTTCTTTTTTTCTCTAAAAGAGAAAAACAACAAGTTTTAATCTCTAAGCAAGTAGACCCAAATGATCCAAACACTTTTTCATATTTAACTCAAAATGCTGCAGAAGGAGAAAATTATGGAATCGAATTTAGTTCTAATTATTTTGTAAATGATAATTTAAGTTTATTTGCTAATTTTGGTTTTTTAAAGACAAAAATAAAAGACTGGAAATCAAGAAACGATTTAGAAAATAGAGCGCAAGCTCACGCACCAAAAAATAGCTATTCCCTTGGAGCAAACGTAGAAATAAAAAATAATTTTTACTTAAAGATAGATATTAACGGCAAGAGTAGCTTTTATTATTCTGATTCACACAACAATAAATCAGAAAGTTATCAACTTGCAAATCTTACGCTAGGATATTCAAAAGCAAATTTAACAGCTGATATATGGATAAGGAACCTATTTGATGAATACTATTCTACAAGGGGATTTTACTTTGGAAATGAAGCACCAAACTTTATTGAAACACTATATAGAAGACAAGGTGATCCAAAGAATATTGGCATATCTATAAGACATGATTTTTAACATTATATGACATTAATAATCTTAGAAATTTTAGCAGTTTTTTCAGCAATATTATATCTCATGTTGGCAGCAAGAGAAGACATAAAATGCTGGTATGCGGCATTATTTAGTTCTATTCTTTACATATACATTATGTATCAAGCAGATTTAGTAATGGAATCATTATTGCAGATATTCTATGTAGTAATGGCAATATATGGCTGGTCGCAATGGAAGAATAAAACAAATAAAAGAATACTTTTAAAAATTCAGAAATGGAAGAAAATTAATCACATTTATAGTATTTTTTCTGTAACATTTTTATCTATAGTTTCTGCATTGTTGTTAGAAAAATATACACAGGCAGCGTTACCCTTTTTAGATGCATTCACAACATGGGGTGCAATAATAGCTACGTATATGGTTGCAAAAAAAATAATTGAGAATTGGATTTATTGGTTTGTTATAGATTGTGTTTCTATTTATTTGTTTATTTCAAGAGAACTTTACATGACTGCATTTCTATTTTTGATATACCTAGTGATTATAGTTTTTGGATATAAGTCATGGAGAGCAAAATTACTAAAATCAAATGACTAATATTTCAAAGAACCAAAATAACATTGAGATTTATCCAAAAGAATTACTATTAAAAAAAGAGTGGAAACTTTAAAAAAAATATCATAAAACATAATAGTGAAAAATAATCATAAATTATAAAGATGGTCGATAAAGTTTTAAAGAATCTCAATACCTATAAAATTTATATTAAAGATTTATCTGTTATAAGAAAAGGTGAAACTTCAGACACATATGTAGGCACATATTTAAATAAAAAAATAATTCTCAAAGATTATAGTGACAAGAATTTTAAAATTCACATAAATTCATATCTAGATAAAAAAATTCTTACTCAGCTGGCCAACAAAAAAATATTTCCAAAAATTATTTTTCATAAACCAAAAATAAATATCTTAATATATGAATATGTTGAAGAGGTGCCTTATAAAAAAAATAACCAATTAATTGCAAGACTTGGAAATCAAATTAGAACAATACATAAAATTAAAATAGAAGACGACATACATCAATTTGAAGATCAAATAGAAAAATATAAATCTATTTTAGGAAATAGATTAAAAACAGATTTTCAAAACTTAGAAAAATTAATCAAAAAATCACGAGAATATAATTCTAAAATTAGATTTTCACATAATGATTTAAATATAAATAATATTATTAATAGCCATGAGATCTGTTTTATAGATTTTGAGTATGCATCTTTAAACAATATTTTTTGTGATATTTCTAAAGTAATAGAAGAGTATTCTTTCAACGAATTAGAAATTGATATTTTATTAAGTGGATATGGTATTAAATATTCACAATCCACTAAAGATCAAATTGCAATATGGAAAGACATAAACATACTTTTAAGTAATATATGGGCAGAGATGATGTCTCATATAGTAGTAAATTGATAATATAAATTTTACTTATTTTATAAAGTTAAGCAATAAAGGCTATAAACAAGGTGATAATTACAATAGCTATGGGTACAATTTTATCTATTTTAATAACTAAATCATCTTTTTCGGGAAATTTTGGTATTTTTAAAGAGAAAATTGTATATCTTTTGTTTTCTTTGTACTCATAATTTGAATCTTCATCTTTTATATTCATGGGTACATTAACTTTAATCATATTAGCGTCACTTTCATTATTTTCATCAATTTTACTATTTTCTTCTGTAAATTCTCTCGATTCAATAACTCTATCGTTTTTTTCTTCTGTATAATGAGTAGAGTAATTAACTTTTATTGGATCAATCTTGTTATTAAATGCGTTAATTTGCTTATTTGTACATATTTGTTCAATTTCAGACAATATTTCGTCTCTTTTAATGATGGCTTCAGTTAAATCAGTAGTTTCAAGCGATTTTTTTATGAAATTCTTACCGATTATATCTGATTGTTCTTTTGTAAGTCTTTTTTGTATAAAGTAAATATCTTTATTTTTACCTCTCAAAACTAGATATTTTTCGTTATTTGTACTCATATAATACAACCAATATTACAAAATAAATTGTAATTTTGCAATATTTGTACCCATTATTAGTATTTTTTTATAATTTTTTCTTATTTGTACGCATATTTTTATATTCTTTTACCTTTTTTTTAATTACTTTTGATGTTTTTTTTGTAAAGTTTAATCAAATTATTTGTTGTTTTTAATTTTTTTTGTTTTACCATAGGGTTTCATAATTTTATTGGGGAGTTTATATATGAAAATATTATGTGTTTTATACGATGATCCTGTGTCTGGAATGCCTGAAAACTATGCAAGAGATGACCTTCCAACATTGGACAAATATCCTGATGGCATGACATTGCCATCTCCAAGTTCAATAGATTTTACCCCGGGAGAGCTTTTGGGGTGTGTGTCCGGAGAACTTGGTCTTAGAAAGTTCTTAGAGGATGCTGGCCATACATTAGTAGTTACTTCAGATAAGGATGGTGATGGTTGTACTGCTGATAAAGAATTAGTCGATGCTGACATTGTAATTTCACAACCATTTTGGCCATACTATTTAACAAGAGATAAAATGGAATCTGCAAAGAATTTAAAGATGGCAATTACAGCTGGCATTGGTTCTGATCACGTGGACCTTCAAGCTGCAATGGACAATAACGTTGATGTTGTTGAAGTTACATATTGTAATTCTAGGTCAGTTGCTGAACATATAGTGATGATGATTCTCTCAATGGTTAGGGATTATCACAATCAACATAGAATTGTGAAAGAGGGAGGCTGGAATATTGCTGATGCTGTTCAACGATCTTATGATGTTGAAGGTATGCATGTTGGAACAGTTGCTGCAGGCAGAATAGGAATTGATATGCTAAGAAAGATGAAACCTTTTGATGTTCATTTGCATTACTTTGATATTCATAAACTTCCTGATGAAGTTGAGGCTGAATTAAATCTTACTTATCATGTTTCAGTTGAATCCCTTGTTGCAGTATGTGATGTTGTAAATATCAGCTGCCCATTGCATCCAAAAACTGAACATTTATTTAATGATGAGTTGATTAATAAAATGAAACGAGGAGCTTATATTGTTAATACTGCAAGAGGTAAAATTTGTGACAAAGATGCCATTGCTAGAGCTTTGGAGTCTGGGCAGTTAAGTGGTTATGCTGGCGATGTATGGTTTCCACAACCAGCACCAAATGATCATGTTTGGAGAACAATGCCCAACCATGGCATGACTCCTCATACTTCCGGAACATCTCTTTCTGCCCAAACAAGATATGCAGCAGGCGTTAGAGAAATTCTTGAGTGCTTCTTTGAAAATAAACCTATAAGAGAACCTTACCTGATTGTTCAAAATGGTGATCTAGCTGGTATGGGTGCTCATTCCTATACTAAGGGTACTGCTACAGATGGGTCTGAAGAGGCTGCGAATTATAAAAAGTAGCTTATTAAATAACTCTTAAAAGCGGAGTTTTATACTCCGTTTTTTTATTTTTATAATCATTGAAGTCGTATAATAGAGTTATGAAATTAACTTACTGGCAGCTAAATTTAATAATACTTATATTACTTTTGACCATTTGGTTTATTGTTTCTTTTGGTTTTGGAATAATCTGGTCTGAAAGACTGGATATCATTACTATAGGTGGCTTTAAGCTAGGATTTTGGTTTTCTCAACAAGGTAGTATTTATTTTTTTGTAGTCATTATTTTTATCTATGTGTATTTGATGAATAAGTTAGATAAAAAATTTTATAAAGATTTAAATAAAAAAAAAGATAGAGATCATAAATGAGCCTTCAAGCCTTAACTTATTTATTTGTTGGATTCTCATTCGCAATTTATATAGGAATAGCTATATCGTCAAGAGCTAGATCGACTAATGATTTTTACATAGCTGGAAAAGAAGTTAGTCCTGTTGCTAATGGTATGGCAACTGCAGCTGACTGGATGTCAGCAGCTTCATTTATATCAATGGCTGGATTAATTGCCTTTCTTGGTAAAGATGGATCTGTTTATCTGATGGGATGGACTGGAGGATATGTTTTATTAGCACTTTTACTCGCTCCATATTTAAGGAAGTTTGGTAAATACACTGTTCCAGATTTTATAGGAACTCGTTATTATTCGAAGGCAGCAAGGTTAGTCGCAATAGTATGTTTAATTTTTATTTCATTTACATATGTTGCTGGTCAGATGAGAGGAGTTGGTATCGTCTTCTCGCGTTTTCTCGAAGTAGATATTAATACTGGAGTAGTCATCGGGATGTGCATTGTTTTCTTTTATGCAGTCTTAGGTGGCATGAAAGGCATAACCTATACCCAAGTTGCTCAGTACTGTGTGCTTATATTTGCTTATCTGGTTCCCGCAATATTTATTTCTTTAATGATCACCAATAACCCGATACCTCAGCTAGGCTTCGGTGATAAAATCGCGGGGTCCTCAACTTATTTATTGGATAAACTAGATCAATTATCAGTAGAGCTTGGGTTTAGCGCGTACACTGAAAATACAAAAACTAATATTGATATATTTTTCATTACAGCTGCCCTTATGTTTGGAACTGCAGGCCTTCCCCATGTAATAGTTAGATTTTTTACCGTACCAAAAGTTAGTGATGCAAGAAAATCAGCAGGTTATGCTCTAGTATTTATAGCTCTTCTATATACTACGGCTCCAGCAGTTGCAGCTTTTGCAAAGATTAATTTTATTGATTCGGTCCAAGAAGTAGAATATAAATCTGCACCAGAGTGGTTTAAAAATTGGGAAGAAATAGGCTTAATTGCTTGGAAAGATAAAAATAATGACGGAATAATAAACTATTCAAATGGTAATGCTTTGGATGGAGTTAAACCAAAATATCTTGATCAAGATGGAGACTATGGACAAAGATTAGTTTCAAATAATCCAGACTCTTCAAATTCAAATGAAGTATATATTGATAACGACATAATGGTTCTTGCGAATCCTGAAATTGCAAAGTTGCCTAATTGGGTTATTGCTCTTGTTGCCGCTGGTGCTCTTGCAGCTGCTTTATCGACAGCAGCAGGCTTATTACTTGTCATATCAGCATCAATATCACACGATTTAATGAAAAAAATGCTGATGCCAAGGATTACTGAGCAACAAGAATTATTTTTTGCCAGATGTGCCGCAGCCATTGCTATTTTTATTGCAGGTTTGTTTGGTATATATCCGCCTGGTTTTGTTGCTCAGGTTGTTGCTTTTGCCTTTGGTTTGGCCGCTTCTACTATTTTTCCCGCGCTATTTTTGGGAATATTTTATAAAAGACTTAATAAAGAGGGCGCAATTGCTGGGATGATCTCAGGATTATTAGTAACATCAATATATATAATTTATTTCAAGTTTATAAACCCACAGCTTAATAGTGCTGAGAACTGGTTGCTTGGCATATCGCCTGAGGGTATTGGCTTTTTAGGAATGCTTATTAATTTTAGTGTTGCATTAATTGTTTCAAATTTTTATAGTAAACCACCTAACGAAATCTATCTGATGATAGACGAAATAAGAAAACCATAAATTATGAAAAAAACAGTTGCTATTATCGGCTCAAGCGGAGCCATTGGAAATTCAATATCTGAAAATTTAATTAAGGATGATTCTGTAAAATTAATATATAAATTTTCAAGGACCTCAGGGAGTGATGACACAGATAAAGTTAAAAATATTCAAATCGATATTGAGGATCAAGACTCTATCGAAACCGGCGTGGCTAAATTACCTAAAGATATAAAATTTGACTTAATCTTTGTAGCTACTGGAATTCTTCATAATGATGATGATATATTTCCTGAGAAGAGCATTAGGGACATAAGTAAAGAAAAACTTCAAAAGGTCCTATTGGTAAACACAATTGGACCAACTTTGATTGGTAAATATTTTATACCATTGCTTAAAAAAGATGTTAGAAGTGTATTTGCATTTTTAAGCGCTAGGGTCGGTAGTATTTCTGAAAATAAACTGGGAGGCTGGTACGCATATCGCGCAAGTAAGACAGCTTTAAATCAAATTATAAAAAACTTTAGCATTGAAGTAAGGCGTTCTAATCCTAATGCTATTTTTGTTGGGCTTCAGCCTGGAACAGTTAAAAGTTATTTAAGTAAGCCATTTGAAAAAAATGTTAAAGAGGGCAAACTCTTTACTCCAGAATACAGCTCAGAAAAGATGCTTGAAGTAATAACATCTCTGGATGAAGAAGATAGCGGAAAAATCTTTGCATGGGATGGAGAAGAAATTCAGCCATAAAAAAACCCAGCATTAAGCTGGGTTTTAAGAATAAAAATATATTATTCTGCGTCGCTAACAGCTGCTACATATATAGCTAAACCAAATGCGATTTTGTTAATAAAATCAGCAAGGTTATAAATTAAGTTAGCATTAGCCATATCAGCACCTGGGCCAGTAGCTAGCCAATATCCGACAGGATAAATAGCCCAACCAACTGTAACAATTAATCTAATTGTTCCAAATGCGCTTTGAGCTGCAGCATTACCACTTGAAGCATTAAGTTTGCCAGCTTCACCAGCAAAGACTTCATAAATAATGTACAACCAAGCTAGTGTTGCTATAACACCACAAATCATTGCATTGCTTCCAGTCTCTCCTAAGAAACCACCGACAAGCATAACTAATGATGCTCCAAGTAGTTTCCAGAATAGTGCTGAACTAACATTTGTACACACTTTAAGAATTAAGTAGAACTCAATTATTTGAAGTGGAACAGTTATTAACCAGTCTATATATCTATATACTGTTGGCGATGATCCTTCGCCTGTTGCAGCATATGAATCAACCCATACGCCTCTCATATATAAATAATGCCAGAAAGCAATACCAGTAACTAAAGCAGCAACTGATAATGATGTTTTCCATTTTCCATGAACTCTGTCTCTTTCAACAAGAAAGAATACAGTTGCAGCAAGCATTGCAGCTGTTACCAACCAAAATGATACTCCAGTCATGTCAGCTGTATCTAGATCAGCTGCAAAAACGGGCAGTGCAAGTGCACCAACCATTGTTAATAAAAATTTCATATATAACTCCTTATAAGTAAGTAGGAGTAAAAATTACTCCCCCCCGTAATATACAAGTGCCTATGATACAAAAATCTCAAAAATGTATCAAATTTTATGCAAATGCTAATAATAGCTTTAATGGATAATTTTGATTAAATAACAATATTTAGTATGATTCTAAATTATGAAAGTAGCAATTTATCCAGGATCCTTTGACCCAATTACATATGGTCACATGGATATTATTGATAGAGCATGTGGTCTCTTTGATAAAATAGTAATAGCAATTGCAAAGAATGAAGCAAAGAAACCTCTCTTTAGTCTTGAGGACAGAATCAAACTTGCAGCAGATATTTATAAAGACAATATTCAAGTAGAGGTTGTTGGTTTTCCCAGGCAACTAACAGTAGATATAGCTAAAGAGCAAAATGCTTGCGCGATTATAAGAGGCTTAAGAGCCGTATCTGATTTTGAATATGAATTTCAATTGGCGACAATGAACAGGTCGTTAGCTCCAGATATTGAAAGTATCTTTCTAACCCCCAAAGAGAGCCTTATTTATGTTTCCTCAAGCTTGATTAAAGAAATTTGTGATTTAAAAGGCGACATTAGCAAATTTGTTCACCCATCAGTTGAACAAGCGTTAAAGGCAAAACTAGCCTCTTAGAACTGACACTTTCTGCAAAAATATGTTGCTCTTTGACCAATGACGGTCTTCTCAATTATGTTTTTACAATTCTTACAACTTTCATTTTCCTTTCCATAAACATTTAATTCAATATTGAAATATCCCGCATTACCATCAGCAGAATAAAAATCTTTAAGAGTTGTTCCTCCTGCTTTAATAGCATTACTAAGAACTTTTTTAATTGATTTCACCAAGTTTGCTATTTCATCAATTGGTACATTTTTAGCGGGCTTATTCGGATTAATCTTTGCAAGAAAAAGACTTTCGGATGCATAAATATTGCCTACACCAACCACTTTTTTTTGATCCATAATAAGCCTCTTTATTGCTGTGTTTTTATCTTTACACACTCCAAATAAATATTTTTTATTAAAGGATTTTGATAATGGTTCAATGCCAAGATCTTTAATTAAATTATGCTCATTAGGTTCTTTTGTTAAATGAATTGAGCCAAACCTTCTTGGGTCATTAAAAATTATTTTCTTTTTTTGAAATAAAAATTCAGCATGATCGTGCTTTAGAAAATAGTTATCTCTTATATTTTGAATTCTTAACTTTCCTGACATGCCAAGGTGAATCATTAGACAACAGTCATCGAAAAATATAAGAATATATTTAGCTCTTCTAGTTATCTTTAGTACTTGTTTATTTCTAAGATGCTTTTTAACTCTCTCGTCAACCTTCCATCTTAGATTTTTATTATGAATAAGTACTCTTGATAGAATTTTATCTTGAAATTCACTAATAGCTCTAACGGTTGTTTCAACCTCAGGCAGTTCAGGCATATTTATTTAAGGAGATTATTTATATCTTCAATATTGCTAGGACTGATAGTGCCAGATGCTAGAGCAAGTCTTAAATTAGCAAGAATATAATCATATTTTGCGTTGGCAAGATTTTTCTCAGCACTGTAAAGGTTCTTTTCAGCCTGAAGTAAATCTACAATATTTCTTGTCCCAACTTTATAACCAACCTGTGTTGCTTCAAGAGCACTAGTTGCAGAAATTACAGCTTGATTTTGTGCATTTACATTAGCAACTAAAGTTACAACGTTAGAGAATTGAGATCTAACTTCCTGAATGACTCTTCTTTCGGTAAACAATGTATTTTCATCTGCTTGATTATATTGAGAATATGCCTGCTTTCTTCTTGAGCTTACAGCACCTCCCTGAAAAATTGGCACACTCATTTGGATTGCATAGTTTCTTCTGCCTGTTACTGCAGGAACAGGAATGCCTTGCCCATTGATCTCAAAACCTTCGTAATTGAATTGATTAGTTTCTGACTCTGACTCTGTACCAACAATATCAATCTTTGGGAGGTGATTGGAAGCTGCATTTCTTGCATTACTTTTAGCAGCATCTCTTCTTAAGTAAGAAGCTTTTAATTGGTAGTTATTCTCTAGAGCAAGCTCTACCCATTCTTGCTTTGAATTTGGATAGGGCAGAGAGACATTAAGATTATCCCCCAATTCATCTAATGAAAATATTTCTCTTCCAATCAAAGCATTTAATGCCTCTCGGGCAGAAAACAAACGACCTTCTAGATTTATTCTTGACGCTTTGCTTAAATCATATGCTAATTGAGCTTCTTGGACTCCAGTAATAGCGGAAAGACCAACATCATATCTTTGTTGTGCTTGATCTAATTGTTTTTTAATTGCTTTCTCTTCTGAAATCGCAGCATTAAGATTATCTATTGCTCTTAGAACTTCGAAATATAACTCAGCTGTTCTTAGAACAAGGCTTTGTTGCTCATATGCAAAATCAGCTTCGGAGGCATCTGTTAATGATTTTGATCTCTTAAAATTAAACCAAGTATCTAGTCTGAAAAGAGGCTGTCTTACAGTAGCTGATTTTGAGAAAGAGTTATATTCTTGCTGCAAAATATCGTTCTGATAATATTCATTCCAATTTGTTGAGCCACTCAATGTGATACTTGGCAAAAGGGCAGCTCTGCCTTGAACAACAATTTGTTTATCAGCTAAATAAGAATATTCAGCTGCCTTATATGATGGATCATTTTCGAGAGCCTCGTTATAAATATCAAGAATGTTTTCAGACGTCAAATATGAGCAAGAAAGAGCAACCAAAAGAAACTTATTATAAAAATTAATTTTCATTAACATATTCTAACCTATTAGATGTGTGCAGTGTAAACATTATAATAATTAATATTGATTTTAATATACATTTGACTATTAGATTATTTAAAAAGTTCACATAAAACGCTAAAAAGAATTTATTTATGAGAATGTTAGAAGACTTGATGTTGAAAATACTATGACTGACTTAAAATATATTATTAATCCAAGCATTACTAATGAGTGCTGTCAAAGCTCGGACTAGAAATAATATATACTGTTGTGGTTTATACTCTAATATATAATTTATAATTAAATTTGGAGAAAACTATGAAAAAAATTTTATTTACTTTTTTGTTGGTTGCAATGACTAACAATGCACTAGCTGACAAAGGTTATACTAAGGAGAATGTTAACTCTATCGCAGAGTTCTACTCGATTTATAAAGGCCTTAATCATGTTTGCGGTGACTACGTATCAATGAACGAATTTACAGGCCTATCAAAAAAGGTAATCAATATTGGCCTTACTGAAACGGGCGTTGATAAAAGCAAATGGGAGAACTTAAAAGATGAGGCATGGGACCAATCAAAAATAGCTGACGATTATCTAATGTACAAGCAGATGACTGCATATTCTTCATCATCAGAAGTGACAATGATGTGCTACGAGCTTGTTGATCAAATGTCACAGTTGTTTAGAGGAATTGTAAGTCAGGCTGAAGTACCTGTTGAGAAAAAAAGAGAATTTTAAAAATTTATTAATTCATAGGGCAAATTAAGTTGGCCAAGAATACATATGACTCAAAAGCAATAGAGGTTTTGTCTGGGTTAGATCCTGTAAGGAAAAGACCTGGAATGTATACTGATACTTCATGCCCTAATCATCTTATCCAAGAAGTATTGGATAATTCTGTTGATGAAGCTATAGCTGGACATTGCTCAACTATTAAAATCAAAATTCAAAAAGATGGTTTTATTCAGATTAGTGATGATGGAAGAGGCATGCCTGTTGATGAACACCCAGAACATAAAGTTAGTGGCGTAGAATTAATTCTATGTAAGCTTCATGCAGGTGCTAAATTTTCCGGTGAAGAATATAACTTTTCTGGAGGACTTCACGGTGTCGGCGTATCTGTTGTAAATGCCTTATCTGAAAATCTTGAAGTTTCGATTAAAAGAGATTCAAAAGAATATTTAATGACTTTTAATAATGGAGAAAAAAAGACTGATCTCAAGCAAATCGGAGAAGTCGGCCCGAGAAATACTGGAACAACAATTAAATTTAAACCAAATGATACTTACTTTGAAACTAATCAGATCAGAGTAAATGATTTAAAACATTTACTTAAAGCAAAAGCAGTTTTATGTCCTGGACTAACTATTGAATTTCAAAACGAAAATAGTAAAGATCCAAAAATCAAATGGTTTTTTGAGGATGGACTAAAAAGCTATTTAGAAGAAGCATCGGAAGATATAGACTTAATACTCGAAGAATCAATTTTATCTTCAAAAAATGTTAAGTCACAAGAAGTAGAATTTGTTATTAACTGGGCACACAAGCCTCATAAGAACAAACTTAATGAAACCTACGTTAATTTAATCCCAACAGCTCAAGGCGGATCTCATCTAAATGGATTCAAATCTGGATTGTTAGAGGCATTAAAAGAGTTTTGTGATATTAGAAGTCTTTTACCAAAAGGCCTAAAACTAAATGCCGAGGATGTAATAGCAAATGCTATATTTGTTATATCTTCAAAAATGCAAAATCCTCAATTTGCAGGACAAACTAAAGAAAGACTAGATTCTAAGGATCACATGTCTTTTGTAAGCAGTTCCACAAAAGATGTATTAAGCATCTGGTTTAATAAACATACACAAGAAGGTGAAATGATTGCAGATCTTGCGATAAGCTCTGCACAAGCTAGAGCAAAAGCATCTAGCACAGTAGAGCGAAAGAAAACTTTTAAAGGTCCTGCATTGCCTGGAAAACTATCTGATTGCAACAGTGAGGATCTTAATGAAACAGAATTATTCTTAGTGGAGGGTGATTCTGCTGGCGGTTCTGCGAAACAAGCAAGAGAAAGATCTTTTCAAGCAATCATGCCATTGAGAGGAAAGATATTAAATACATGGGACCTTGAAAGCGAAGAAATAATTAAGTCTCAAGAAATAAAAAATCTTTCCACTGCAATAGGCGTTCTTCCAGGAAACTCTGATATAACTTCACTAAGGTATGGCAAAATATGCATACTTGCTGATGCAGACTCAGATGGCTTGCATATAGCAACGCTATTATGCGCTTTATTTTTGAGACATTTTAAAAGTCTTGTTAATGAAGGAAGGATTTTTATAGCAATGCCTCCTCTATATAGAATCGACTGTGGTAAAGAGGTTTTATATGCACTTGATGAAAAACAAAAAGATAAAGCTGTAATGGATTTTAAAAATAAAAAAGGTAAACCAAAAATAAATATTCAAAGATTTAAAGGCCTGGGCGAAATGAATCCTTCACAATTGAGAGAAACAGTAATGGACCCTGAAACTAGACAACTTGTGCGGTTGTCTATATCAGCAACAGATAATGCAAATGCGATGATGGATCTCCTTCTTTCGAAAAAGAATGCGGCTGCAAGAAAAGAATGGCTTGAGAAAAAAGGTTCTTTGGTGAGGGTATAAGAAATGGCAAAAGATCAATTTAATTCAATAAGTCTGAAGAAATATGCAGAAGAATCTTATTTAAATTATGCAATGTATGTGATTCTTGACCGTGCTCTTCCGAACGTTGGTGATGGGCTTAAACCAGTCCAAAGAAGGATTCTATATGCTATGTCTGAATTGGGATTAGACGCATCCTCCAAATATAAGAAATCTGCAAGAACAGTTGGCGATGTTATAGGGAAATTTCATCCGCATGGCGATAGTGCTGCATATGAGGCCATGGTTTTGATGGCACAGAATTTTTCTTTTAAATATCCTCTTGTAGATGGCCAAGGTAATTGGGGATCACAGGACGATCCAAAATCATTTGCAGCAATGAGATATACAGAATCCAAGCTAACAAGCTTTGCAAATTTACTTATTTCTGAACTAAGATCGGGAACCGTTGACTGGCAACCAAATTTTGATGGATCACTTTTAGAGCCTGTAATTTTTCCATCAAAGATTCCGATGATATTGCTTAATGGAACGTCGGGAATAGCAGTGGGAATGGCAACTGATATACCATCTCATAACATAAATGAGATTATTGATGCAACAATAAAGCTTCTTGAAAAGCCAAAATCAGAATTAAAAGATATTCTTAAAGTTATAAAAGGGCCTGATTTCTCAAATAAATCATCAATTGTTGCGAGTGATGAAGAATTAGGAGAGATGTATGAAACAGGAAGGGGTGGATTTAAAATTCAAGCAAACTGGAAGCAAGAAAAAAATCAAATAGTTATTGACGCTTTGCCTTATCAAGCATCTGGATCAAAAATCCTTGAGCAGATAGCTGAGCAAATGGTTAATAAGAAACTCCCCATGGTTATCGATTTAGCCGATGAAGGCGATCATGAATTTCCTGTAAGGCTAGTCATTACTTTAAAATCAAACAGGGTAAATGCTGATGATTTAATGAATCATTTATTTGCATCTACCGACTTGCAGAAGTCATACAGAATGAATATGAATCTTATTTCTTTAAAAGGCGGACCAAAAGTATTCTCTTTGGTAGAGCTATTAAAGGAATGGATATTATTTAGAAAGGATACCGTTAAAAGAAAGCTTGAACATAGATTAGATCAAGTAAATGATAGGCTGCACATTCTCGAAGGACTGCTATTAATTTTCATTGATATAGATAAAGTTATTAAGATTATTAGAAAATCTGAAGAACCTAAAAAAGATCTCATTAAAGCATTCAAATTATCTGAAATTCAAGCAAATGCAATTTTAGACATAAAACTTAGGCAGATAGCAAAGCTAGAACAAATAAAGCTTGAAAATGAAAGAGATCAATTAAACAAAGAGCAAGAAGACATTGAAAAGATTCTTAAATCTAAGACAAGATTAAAGACCTTAATTAAGAATGAATTAATTGAAATAAAAGAAACTTTCGGAGAAGAAAGAATATCTCCAATAATAGAGTCCTCAAAAGCTAAAATTTTCTCAGAAGAAGAGACTATTGTCACAGAGCCTATCACAGTTGTGCTTTCAAAAGCTGGTTGGATTAGGAGTGCAAAAGGGCATGAAATTGATCCTAAGTCATTGTCATATAGAGGCGACGATTCGTTGCAAGATTTTGCCAGAGGCAAGAGTAATCAGCTGGCTGTATTTTTAGACTCCAATGGCAGAGCTTATTCTATTCCAAGTCATTCATTGCCATCTGCTAGAGGTATGGGCGAACCAATTACAGGAAGACTCAACGCTGATTCTGGTGTTCAGTTCGTCTCTTCAGTTATTGGGAACAATGAAGATAGGTTTTTGATTATGAATTCCGGCGGATTTGGGTATATAGCTCATTATGAAAATATGACCTCAAACACAAAAAATGGCAGAGCATTTATGAAATTGCCAGAAAATGCACAAATGCTTAAATCGATTCCAGTAAGAGAGAATCATACTCATATAGCGGCAGTATCAAACATTGGAAAACTATTAATATTTGAGATAAGTGAGCTACCCATACTAGGAAAAGGTAAAGGAAATAAGATCATAAATATACCAAAAGCCAAATTGGCAAGCGGTGAAGAGTTCATGGCTCATGCACAACTCTTAGCCATTGATAGCTCTTTAAAGATTGAAGTCGGAAAGAGATCTGTCACCCTAAAGCCAAAAGATTGGTCAGAATATATACTTTCAAGAGCTAAAAGAGGAAAAAAAGTAGGCAAACTTATCAATATTGAAAGACTCACTGAAGAAGTAAAATCTTCTAAAGACGAATCTTAATTACTTAAGGATTATCTAAATTGGTTATAGTCAAAGAAGTAAATAGTGATGATTATTTGATTTCATTAAGTCCAAATAGCTCATTGGTTGGCATATATAGAGTTATCTTTTTAACCAGCATTTCTTTTGTATGTATAGGTATCGCCATAGTTTTTTATTTTGTTGGAGCCTCTCTAATACTTCCATTCGCTGGCCTCGAGTTAACAATTTTATTTATTGCTTTTTATCTAAGCTTTAAGTCAAGTAGCAAGCGAGAAAAAATATATATTTCTCAAGAAATTGTAAAGATTGAAAAAGGTATAAATAAAGCAGAGTATTCTTGGAAAGAGTTTAGAACATTCACATCATTTAATATCCAAGAAGATAAAAATAAAGTAATGAGACTTAGTTTTAGATCTAAAGGTAAAGATGTTTATGTAGGAGATTTTTTGAACGAAGAGGATAAAAAAATACTTAAAGATAATGTTAGTAAAATAATTAATTCACTAAATTTAGCAAAAGAAAATTCTAGCAAATTATAGCTTCAAGAAATTGTGATATATTTATTATATGAGAGCTTTAGCATTTGGTTTAGTAATTGTTGGTTTTCTTAGCTATGCATTATTAATTGGCGCCATAATCATCTGGCCGATTTTTAATATTCTTGCATACCTAAAGGTTCTTTTTTTTCCTAGGCCCATTAGAAAGAGATATGGAACCGATTTATCTAAACTTAGCAAAGAAAGTTTTAAGATTGAAATAACTGATCAAGATAATAATGATATAAAAAAATATAAAGCTAAAATAAAACGCTTACAGAGCGAATTAAAAACAAAAGTTGAATTAATTAACAAAAATATTTCGACTTTAAATTCAAAAGTTTCGAATTTATCAAACAAGATATCAGCACTAGGTGACCTTAAGAAGAATAATGATGGATCATATAGCCAAAGAAGCAGTATAGGCAAGGAGGCCTATTCTTTAGATTCTTCAAAGCAAGATGTTGAGTCGCAGATATATAATCAAAAGCGTGAAATCGAACATCTAAAATATGATAGTGAAATTGCTATAGACGAAATCAAAGATGATATAAATCATATTAAAAATAAGCCATGGAGTGCATGGTATGAATGGCAAGCTCGCTATGCAAGGTATCTGTCGAACAGGAGAGCAATTTTATTTATGTTCATTGGATTTCCAGTCTTATTTTTTATACTAGGGAATGGAAACTTTGCTTATGGCTTAAATGCCTACGTATATATTTCTTATGTTCAACCAATTTCAAGTTTTTTCGGGCTTGATAATTTCGTTTCCGGATTTTCTTCTTATTTTATAAGTTATGAGTATGCTGAATCATTATTGTTTACTTATCAGTCCACATTTTCTTTTTGGTCATGGATTTTTTATGTACTCACAATGCCTGTTATCACTGGATTATTAGCTTACTTTTCTTATAAGTCCCTTACTAAAAAATCAGAAATAGCTGAGCCTGATTTTTACCATTACAGTCATAGTTAATTACGGCACCCACTTTTTAAGTTTTTTTGGAGCTAGCAATAATTTTAGGTTAGATATTTTTGGTATGCCATTTTTAAATTCTGGGAATGCCTCTCCAATTATCAAAGGTCTAAGATATTCTATTGCTTTAGAATTAACATTAAAACCATCCATACTTATATAAGACTTTGGTAATTTTTTTTCTACATTGGCTATTTTTGATAAAGGAGATGGTTCTATCTTCCATGTATATTTAGTCGACTTACCTCTGACAATTACTGGCATAACACCATTCATTCCCTGAATAGCATATTTAATAGCATGGACTCCAACTGCTTCGGCATGAAGTAGATCTGTTTTTGATGCGATATGTCTTGCGCTTCTTTGAAGATAGTCAGATACAGCCCAATGATTTTTAAGTTTTAATTTTTTTGTTATCAATGATGCTAAATACGGGGCTACGCCTCCAAGCTGAGTATGACCAAAAGCATCTTTTGTATTTGATTCTGCTAAAAATTTACCTTTAGCGCTTTTAACGCCCTCTGATGTTACTATTACGCAATATCCTTTTTGCTTCACGACATCTTTTACTTTCCTTAAAAACTTTTGTTGATTAAATATAACTTCTGGAAGAAGAATAATATGAGGTGCATCGCCTTTTGAAGTTCTAGCTAATGCTGAAGATGCAGCCATCCAACCAGCATGACGCCCCATCACCTCAAGAATAAAAACCTTAGTTGATGTTTCTGACATTGATTCAACATCAAGAGATGCTTCTAATGTTGATGTCGCAATATATTTCGCTGCAGAACCAAAACCAGGACAAGAGTCAGTTATTGCTAGATCATTATCAACAGTTTTGGGTATAGCAATACATTTGATAGGGTAGTTTAGTTTATTGCTAATTTGAGAGACCTTATAAGCCGTATCTGCAGAATCGTTACCACCATTGTAGAAAAAATAACCTATGTTATGCGCCTTGAAAACATCAACCAGTCTCTGATATTCTTTTTTATTTTCATCAAGATCTTTTAGCTTTAATCTGCAAGATCCAAATACCCCTCCAGGTCTTGATTTTAATGATTTAATAGCGGAAATACTTTCCTTTGAAGTATCAATAAGTTCTTCTCTTAATGCGCCAAGTATTCCATTTTTACCTGCATAAACCTTTCCAATCTTACCTTTATATTTTTTGGCTTCTAAGATCAGAGCAGAAGCAGTAGCATTTATTACAGAAGTTACTCCTCCTGATTGAGCATAAAATGCATTTTTTTTCATTATTTTCCCCGCTTATACTTTGAATAAAATTCAAGTATCGTATTATAACTAATATGAGAATACATATCCTAGGCGTTTGCGGAACCTTTATGGCTGGCTTAGCTCAAATCTTAGTTGAATCAGGTCATAAAGTCTCAGGATCAGATAGTCAATTTTATCCTCCTATGTCGGAATATCTAAAAAAAATTGGGATTGAAATCATTCATGGTTATGAAAAAGACTCACTACCAAAAGCAGATTTATATGTAATTGGAAATGCTTTATCTAGAGGTAATGAATGCGTTGAATTAATATTAGAGAAAAAACTTCCTTTTGTTTCAGGACCTGAGATGCTGGGAAGAGAATTGAAAGATAGAAACGTATATGCAGTATCAGGTACTCATGGGAAAACCACAACAGCTTATATGCTTGCACATATTTTAAATGATCAAGGAAGGGATATTGGATATCTAATTGGTGGAATTTCAAAAAATTTTGATAACTCAGCAAGGCTTGGAACACACAAATCATTTGTTATAGAAGCTGATGAGTACGATTCAGCCTTTTTTGATAAACGCTCAAAATTTATTCATTACTTTCCACTAAATCTAATAATCAATAATATTGAGTTTGATCATGCTGATATTTTTGATGACATTGATGACATAAAGAAACAATTTCATCACCTTATAAAAATCATTCCAAAATCAGGAAATGTAATCTATTTTAAGGATGATATTAATAGCTACGAGGTCATCAAAAAAGGATTATGGTGCAAGGAAATATCGATAAACTCAAGTTCAATTATGATAGATTTCCAATCAATGAATTTTAGAGTAGATAAAGAAGAATTTTCACTTAAAAACTTACCATTGTTAGGCGAACATAATTTTAAAAATTATATTTCTGCCATTCTTGCTGCAAGGCTTGATGGCGTTAAAATTGAAGAATCAATTAATTCATTAAAGACTTTTAAAGGCGTTCTAAGGAGAATGGATTTAGTTGCTGAATCATCAGGAGTAATTATCTATGATGATTTTGCTCATCATCCTACTGCAATAAAGCTTTCAACATCAGCAATTAGAGAAAAATACCCAAATAAGAAGATATTAGGGTTAATAGAGTTAGGATCTAATACAATGTCTTCAGGACATCATAAAGACGACATTTTTGAATCATATCAAGCTCTTGATAAAACTATTTTACTGGATCACAAAAAGGTTTATGAGCAAAAGAATACCTTTCATTCTACTGAAGAAATTTTAAAAGAGCTCAAGGAAATAATTTTTCAGTATGATATTATTTTAATAATGACTAACAAAGACAGTCAAAAATTTATTCAACCAATAATTAATTATATTGAAGAAAAATAACTTACCTATATTTCCCTTAGAGCTTGTTGCCTTGCCTGGGACAATTCAGAATCTTCAAATTTTTGAACCAAGATATATAAATATGGTGAAGAGATGTATGGAGAATAATCATGGATTTGTTATTACCTTTCAAAAACAACTTTCAAAGAAAGATGGATTTGAAATATCTAAAAAGGGCTCTTACGTAGAAATTATTGATTTTAATAATCTTCCAAATGGACTTCTTGGAATCACTGTAAGATCATCAAACAAGGTATCAATTAAGAATATGATACAACTAGAAGATGGTCTCAATACTGCTGACATATATCCCGTAGTAGATCCTGAAGTTGATGATCAAGCGCTTCTTGCTGAATTTCCTGAAATTTCAAATATTCTTTCGCAATTAATTAAGCATCCAAGAATAGCTGATATGAAAATTAATGTTGATTTTAATTCTGCCGATTCTGTTGCTTATCATTTGGCTGGCCTTATTCCATTGTCATGGAACCATAAACAGCATTTACTAGAAGCTTTTGATGCGTCACAAAGAATGTCGATACTTTCAAAGTATATAGATGATATTTCTTCCAACTAGTAGATTATATTTTTAAGGGCGGTTTATTTGTTTTTCTTCTTAACCAGTTAATAGTCTTAAGTATTTTTGGCATAGCTACTATTCTTCTCTCAATATAATATTTGCCTGGATAGTTGCTTAAAATAAGCCCAATAAATATAGTAAACAGACCCTGACCAGGAACAAATAACATAATAATTCCACCTAAGATTAGGGTATAACCAATTAGATTTTTGATAATGGTTGTTATCAACCATAGATAAGGGCGTTTTGACCTGAACTTTGAGTCATGTTTTTCAATAAAATAATCAACTGGAATCAGAGCAACCAGCCATTTAATAGATATTAGACTAAATATAAATATTGCAAAGGATATAGAGACCAGCCATACAATATATATTTTATATTCCGTCAATAGATTATTTGCAGTATCAATAAAGTTAATTTCCAAAATTACTTACCTTTTTTAACTATTTTGATTTAGTATATCAATTACTATCAGATTAATAATTTTAACTTAATTTTGCTGAATAAAAATCTCTCTAAAATATGCAATAACAGCCTAATTGAAAGTAAGGCTGATGATATTCTTTCTCTTAACGTAAAAGATATATCGTCTTTTGCTGATGAAATTATTTTAGCCACCGCAAGCTCGAATAGACATGCTGCCTCAACATCTCAAAAACTAGTTGATTCTCTTAAAGAAAATAAAATTAATATTATAGGAGTAGAGGGAGAAATTGAATCTGGATGGATTCTTGTAGATTGCGGAGATGTTGTAGTAAACATTATGAAAAAGGATGAAAGAGACTTTTATGATTTAGAAGGTCTTTGGGGAGATAAAAGCATTCTAAAGAAATCTAGATAATGCGAATTAAAATCATAAGCATTGGAAAAAAAATGCGTTCATGGGAAAAAGAATCTATTGATTATTATTTAAAACAACTACCAAGTAATCTTACTATTGATTTTGTAAACATCGGAGGCTTGCAGCATCCAAAGAGTTCTAAAAAAGAAATTATTGAGAAAGAATCTAGAATGTTAATAGAGAAAATATCTAAAGACGACCTTGTTATTGCATGGGATTCTTGTGGCGAACAAATAAGTAGCGAAAACTTTGCTAGTTTCTTATCAGAGAGTTTTGAAATAAATAAATCAATTTGCTTTTTAATAGGCGGATCATTTGGACTGTCAGCTGAGATTAAAAAAAAATCAAATAAAGTTTTTTCGGCATCTCTACTCACATTCCCTCATAGATTGTTTAGACTAATATTGGTGGAACAAATCTATCGAGCTCATACAATTGCAATTAACATGCCATATCACAAATGATTAATTTAAACGAAAGATTTACTGAAAAGAAGAATTTTTTTAATAGACTATTGATAATTTACGTTTTTTTTGGGTTTTTATTCTTCCTTTTTTTATATCGAACGTTTGCTTTACAGGTATCTAGCTATGCAGATTATGAATTAGCATCTATTAAAAACAAGACAAAAGAAATTCTTATTCAGCCTAGAAGGGGAATTATTTATGATCGTAATGGTGAAATTATTGTAAATAACGTCCCAAGTTATAATTTAATAACAAGGCCTTCTGAAATAGAAAATATAGAATCTCACATAGAAGAGATTAAAGCCTTCATAGATATTTCTGATGATGATGTTCTCAATGCAAAAGAAAATTACAAAAGGAGCGCTAAACTAAATAGAGAGTTAACTTTAAAAAACAATCTTACATTGGAGGAGATTGCTAAATTTGAAGTAAGAAGGCACAAGTTTCCAAGTACATTTATAGATGAAAGATATTCTAGATTTACTCCTTATCCAGAATTGTTTTCACATTCGGTTGGGTATGTTGGTAATTTAGATGAGGATAATTTAATACAAATCTTAGCTGAACAAAATTTAAAACCAAAAGAAACTATATTTGTTTATTCTAATGGCTATATCAAAGGAATGACTGGACTTGAAAATATTTACGACAAAACGTTAAGAGGAGTTTATGGAAAGAAATTGTACGAAGTTGATGCTTCTGGAAAATTGTTAAATGAGATTGAAATCACCCCATCTATCAATGGAAATGATTTATACACTTCTTTAGATATTGAAAGTCAAAAAGTAGCTTTTGAACAGTTAAACAAACGAAGAGGTGCTGTTGTTGCTGTAGATATTGACACAGGCGCAATTGTCACATATCTGAGCTCACCATCGTTTCCGTTAAATCGAATTGCCAACGGAATGTCTTCTAAAGACTTCAATAAACTTTTAAATGATGGAAATAAGCCTTTTTTTGATCGCGCAGGTCAGGGAAGGTACTCGCCAGCATCGACGATTAAGCCAGCAATAGGTTTGTACGGTATAGAGAATGAAATAATTGATTGGGATTTCACTATTAATGATCCAGGATTTTTTGTATTGCCTGAAGATAATAGAGTTTACAGAGGTTGGAAGAAAGGAGGTCATGGAGAAATTAATTTAAAAGAAGCAATAATTGAAAGCTCAAACACTTTTTTCTTTTCACTTGCATATGAATCTGACATAGAAGAATTAATTGATCATTTATCTTATTTTGGTTTTGGCAGAAATGTATGTTTAGATTGTTTTTTGCCTGATAAAGGACTATTACCAAATCCAGAGTGGAAAATGAATACTTTAAATTTTGGTTGGTTTAAAGGTGATACAGTTAACTTAGGAGTTGGACAGGGGTACTTAAGCGCAACACCATTACAGCTGGCGTATTATTCTGCATTTTTAGCAAAGAAAGGAGAATTAAGTAAGTTTTCCTTTGTTCAAGAAGATATAGATGCGCCGCTTAATACTTTTGTAAGCAAAAATATAAATGATTATGATTGGGAAAAAATCCATGAAAGCATGATAGGGGTTATTGACAATCCAAAGGGAACAGCAGGCAGGTTAAGAGACTTAAAAGATTTTACTGTTGCTGCTAAATCTGGAACCGTTGAACTTGTTAGCACTGAAACTAAAGAGGACTATAAAATAATTAGGGAGACAGAAGGCAAAAGAGATCATGCAATAATAATAGCTTTTGGGCCTATGCCAAATCCAAAATATGCTGTTAGTGTAGTAATAGAAAATGGAGAAAGCGGAGGCTCAGTTGCTGGTCCAGTTGCAATAGAAATTTTAAATAGCTTGCTTAAAAATGAATAAAATATTTAAAATATTTAGGAAAAAGATCTACTTTGACCAGTACTTATTTATATCAATAGCTACATTATCAATTATGGGGCTTTTATTTCTATATAGCGCTTCGCAAGAGAACCTCGAAACAGTCATCAAACAATCGTTCTTTGTTATTTTTGGTTTATTTTTGATGTTCTTATTAAGTCAATTAGATCCAGATTTTTATAAAAATAATGCATCGATCTTTTTTCTAATTTCAATATTTTTAATTTTGATCACTCTTCTTTATGGAAAAGAAGTAAATGGGGCTAAAAGATGGTTAGATTTAGGGTTTTTTACTTTACAATCATCCGAAATAGTCAAAATTGCTTTACCTGTTTTTTTGGCTGCTTATCTTTATGATAAGCCACTTCCAATTAGTTTATTACACACATTTTTAACTCTAGTAATTATTCTTATTATTGTAAATTTAGTTCGTATTCAGCCAGATTTAGGAACAAGCTTAGTAATACTTCTAGCTGGATTATATATTTTATTTTTAGCCGGCCTTAGTTGGAAATTTATTGGAATATCATTCAGTATATTTATCTTGTCTCTTCCTTTTATTTGGAATAATTTTCTAGAGCCATTTCAAAGACAAAGAGTTCTTACTTTACTTGATCCAAATGCAGACCCCTATGGTTCAGGCTGGAACATTACACAATCCAAAATTGCCATAGGATCAGGTGGAATTCAAGGCAAAGGGTATGGAGAGGGAACCCAGGCGCATTTAGACTTTTTGCCTGAGACAGAAACAGATTTTATATTTTCAGTAGTTGCTGAAGAGTTTGGTTTTATCGGAGTCTGCGTTTTGTTAATAACCTTCTTTTTCATTATGTTGAGATGTTTATATCTGGCGTTAAATGCTCGAGATAGATTTTGTAGACTCACTATTGGAGGTTTAAGTCTGCTATTTATTTCGACAGTATTTATTAATCTTGCAATGGTAGTTGGCATAATACCAGTTGTCGGCATGCCGCTTCCTTTTGTAAGCAAAGGTGGCTCATCTTTGTTATCATTCTATATAGCCTTTGGGATTATAATTTCTATGGCTACACATAAAAAACTTATGCAAAAATGAAAATTTATTATTTTGTAACAAATCAGCATCTATAACGTTTATTAAGTATGAAAAATAAAAAATATATTTATTCCCTATCTCTTCAGATTTCTTTGCTTACAGTAATGATATTTAGTGCTAATAGCTATGCTGATTATTCAAATCATGAAAAGAGCCAAGCAGTTATAGATGAGCTTGTAAATCAGCATGGTTTTGAAGAGTCATATGTTATTGATGTACTAAAAAATGCTACAAGAAGAGATGAAATGCTTAGATCTGTAGCAAAACCAGCTGAAAAGACAAAGACTTGGGATGACTACAAAGCAATATTTATAAAAAAGAAAAGAGTCAGAGATGGCAAAAAATTTATTGATGAAAATATTGAGACTTTAGATAGAGCTGAAAAAGAATTTGGTGTTCCTAAAGAAGTAATAGCAGCTATTCTTGGCGTTGAAACAAACTTTGGAAGTAATAAAGGCAACCACAGGGTAATAGACAGTCTTGCAACTTTAGGCTTTGACGACCCCAAAAGATCTAAATTTTTTAGGAGTGAACTTATACAATTTTTTCTTCTTACTAGAGAGAATAATTTAGATATTCTAAAAACTAAAGGTTCTTATGCGGGAGCGATGGGATATGCTCAATTTATATCGTCTAGCTATCGTGCATATGCAATTGACTATGACGGAGATGGATACGTAGATTTATTTAATTCTGTTGATGATGCTATAGGCAGTATTGCAAATTATTTAAAAGTACATGGCTGGAAAAGAGAGGGCAAAATTGTAACTAAAACACATCCAAATAATGTGAGAAAGTTCTACAAACCTCATGAGTCTTTAACACAATTTATTCCTTTAACATTTGTTGAGAATGGCCAAGAATTACATTTTATCGGGGATGACAACTTTCGCGCTATAGCCAGATATAATATTAGTGATGTTTACGCAATGGCAGTGTATTATCTATCAGAAGAGTTTAAAAAATGAAAAAAATATTATTATTATTATTGTTAACATCTAATTATATTCTTGCACAAAGTTTTGTTCCTAATGCGCCCGAGCTTAATTTAAAGAGTTATATATTAATTGATCCAAATACAAATACTGTCATCGCAGAATCTAATTCTGATGGCTTGGTTGAACCTGCTAGCATGACAAAGGTTATGACCGCTTATGTAGTTGCAGATCAAATTAACAACAATCTTATAAGTCTTGAAGACGAAGTGCTTGTCAGTGAAAAAGCATGGAAGATGGGTGGTTCAAGAATGTTCATTGAAGTTGGTAAAAAAGTTACTGTCTTGGATCTTATGAAAGGCATAATGATTCAATCTGGTAATGATGCCTCAGTTGCTATTGCTGAATATGTGGGCGGAACCGAAGAGGGTTTTGTTGACCTAATGAATTCATATGCTGGCTCAATAGGCATGAAAAATACATACTTTGTTAATTCAACAGGATTGCCAGATGATGAACATTTAACATCTGCTAGCGATCTTGCTTTACTTACTTCAGAATTTATTAAAAATTTCCCTGATATATACGCATTATTTAAAGAGAAAGAGTTTGAATATGGCGGTATCTCTGCTAATAAATATAATAAAAATAAGCTCCTATGGAGAGATGAAACCTCTGACGGAGTTAAAACAGGCCACACCTCATCAGCAGGTTACTGTTTAATTGGATCAGCAAAACGC
>Ga0115013_10000304_pt1 | contig 30616 bp, 40 predicted proteins | sample SouAtlMetagenome_2_FD_88686 | JGI IMG/M metagenome (GOLD analysis project Ga0115013, IMG submission 88686) | Marine eukaryotic phytoplankton communities from Atlantic Ocean - South Atlantic ANT15 Metagenome | ecosystem: Environmental > Aquatic > Marine > Oceanic | place: South Atlantic Ocean...
AATAGTAAGAGTACCTCCACTTGAGGTAGAAGTTAGTTCTGTCTGTATACCTGTTCCTTGAGCAAAAGTTACAGTTTCTCCATTAGTTACTGTACTTGTTTCTGTTCCATTACCCTCTTTAAGGATCCATGAAGACATAGAACCTGTTCCGGCTCCTATATCACTTAGTAATTGTGCACCTGTTCTATATTTAACTGTACCGCTATCACTTACTAAAAATCTATCAGTATCAGTTGTTGCATTATCTAAAGTACCTCCTAATATAAATGCTCCGTTTTGGATAGTAACACCATTTCCATTAACAAGTAATTTTCTACTTCCATCTCTCACTAAACCAAGGCTACCATCTGCAGGTTGATACATACCTGTATTTACATCACCAGCAAATCCGTAATCTACTTCTGCTGAACTATTTGCACTAAAAACAGCAATTCTACCTTTATTAGTAGAGTCACCTACAACTAAAACAGTATCAGGTTCAGAATGCATATGAAATGAAGCACCTCCACCTTGTGAAGAACCATCTGAATGATAATAAGTTAAATAACCAAATTGACTTTGACTATTCTGATCAGTAAATTTTATTGATGATCCAGCACCATTGTTAGTGTTATATAAACTAAGTAATGTACCAGGATTACTTTCTGAAGACTCTATGACTAATGGACCAGTCATTGTATCACCTGCTATTTCTACATATCTACCATCAAGATCTACTGTAACAGAAGACAGGCCATTTCTTGCTGCAGTAAGAACACCATTACTTGTATTAAAACTTAAACTAGTTAAATAGTGATTATCATTATCATTAGCTGAGTTTAGAGTTATAGTATCTCCACTTGTAGTAATAGTCATACCACCAGCTGCAACTAATGTTAATGTATCATTATTAGAATCAGCTACTACAGTACTTTGTCCACTAACTGCAATATTCTTAAATATATTTTGACTTGATCCTTTATCTGTATTAGATAAAGTGATTGTACCACTACCTGTTATAGGAGATCCACTAACACCTATACCACCACCATTAGAGATAGCAACACTAGTAACAGATCCACTTCCGGTTCCTGCACCTATATCTGATCTAACTTGTGATTTAGTTCTATATTTAAGAGTACCTCCGTCCCAAACTAGTATACCCGTATAAGAAGAATTATCATTAGATATAGAAGACACACTTAAAGTACCTGTTATTGACTGATTATTTAAGAAGTTTATTGCCATCTAATTTATTTTTAATCAAAAATACAAAATAAAAACATAATATGAAAGAGTGGTGATTAGACCACCCTTTCATGAATTATATTGTTATCTTATTTTTTGGACAAGAACTCTTAAAGTATTAGCTGTAGTAGTTCCTGAAGTAGTGATTGTTACTTGATTTGTAGCGTTTCTTTCAACTCCACAGAATACAGTATTACCAGTACTCTTTTCATATACTTGAACAACTACATCTAAAGTCCCTAAACTATGTGTTACAGACTCAGATGATGCATCACTTGATGGCCAATCTTGTGCATAACTTTGTGCATCTATGTGTGATTTTAATGTAGCGGGAGTTACCATTAAGTGTGCTCCTGCAGTACCAGCATCAACTTCTGCTTGTGTTGCTGTTTCAGCTACACCACGTGCACCTACACTTGCATCAGGTAGTGATCTTATACTTACTGAGGTAACAACACCATCAGTTAAATTAATTTGATCAACTACTTGAATACCACTAGTATCAACATCAGAATCAGTACCAATAATGTAATTAGGAGTATTTGCTAACATAGCATTTGATATACCACCTGTCTTAATTGTAATAAATCCATTTGCTGTTCCTGCAAAAGAAGCACTGCTAAATCCAGCCACACCTTTTTCTGTACCTCCATCTGTTGCTCCAACTCCTGCAATATTTTGATCTTGTATTACAATACTATAAGCTGTTGCTGCTGGATTAGAACTTGCACTAATATTTGAATTAGCATAAATCATATCACCAACCTCTACAGCTACACTACTACCATTAAAAGCTATAGTACCATCTGTTGTAACAACAAAGAAGTCACCTGTAGTAAGAGCAGTGTTACTTGCACCTGCTATTGCTGGTGAGTTTGTAGCAGCATTATATCCTCCTTGGAATACACCTACTCCAGCTACTAATGATTGTACCTGTCCTAAATTTACACCATCACTTGATGCTGTACCATTTGATACGTTTAGTAATTTATTTGATCCAATATTTACATTAGCTTCAGCAGCACCCCATTGGTTAAGATGTACATTTTGATATAATATCTTTTCATTAGCCGTTCCGTCAACACCTACTAAGAAATCTGCAGCAGGATCAATAGTTGTAACTGTAGTTAATTCACTCAAGTCAAGTGTAATACCAATATTACCACTACTTGTAATAGGTGAATTACTTACATCTAATCCTGTACCTGGAGTTATACCTATACTTGTTACACCATCTACTGGTAAAGTAGCAAGTGTTAAGTTACCTAAGATTACTTGTGAAGCAGAACCTGCACCAGCAATGTTTATGTTACCATTACTTGTAAGTGGACTATTAGTAATTGTAAGTGCACTTCCTGTTTCTGTAATACCAACACTTGTTAATCCTGTGTTTGTATCTGCAGCCCATTCTACAATTCCACCAGAAGATACTTTTAATACTTGTCCTGCTGAACCTATAGCTAATTTAGCTAATGTTGATGCACCAGAAGCATATAGTATATCTCCCGTTGTATAACTTGCAAGTCCTGTACCACCATTATCTACATCTAATGTACCTGACATTGTCATTGTACCACTAGAAGTAATTGGAGAGTTACTGAAAGACATTCCTGTTGAACCACCACTTACACCTACTGAAGTTACAGAACCAGCAGCTGCATTAATATATGTTTTTAATTGAGATAAGTTTGCATATTTAGCAGCATTATCAGTTGCATCAGAAAATAAGAAATCATCTCCATCTACTAATGTTATAGATGTTCCATCTCCTGCAGCTAATACAACGTTATCAGTTCCTGCATAATCTACTGCTAAAGTTCCAGTAGTAGTTATTGTACCACCAGTTAAACCTGCACCTGAAGCTACTGAAAGTACTGTACCATCTGCCCCAAATCCTGGGAAGTTAGATAATAATGATTTTTTAATTGTATTATCACCTGCATCAGAAAACCATAATGTATCAGCACCAACCGGAGTTGCAGCTGAAGCAGCTAAGATTGCATTGTCAGTTCCTGCATAGTCAATGTTAACTGTTGGAGTAACTGTTGCTGATCCACTAATTGTAATACCAGTACCACCTGATACGGAAGTTACAGTACCAGCTGCTGAGTCAGTTCCTGTAACTGTAAGTGTATTACCACTTCTTGTTACTCCTACTGTACCTGCACCAACAATTAATACATCATCATTAGTACCATCTGATCCTGCTAATCTTATACCAGCTGAACCATTTGATGATCCAACACCTGATAAATCATATGTTGTGTTTGCCTCTGTACCTGATTGAATAGCTACCCATGCACCATTAGCACGCAAAAATAGTTTATGCACACCAGTGTCATAGTAAATTTGTCCATTACCATATACGGTTGTAGAAGATCCCACTGGTTGTACAACTGCATTTTGCAACTGACTTCCATGTAAATCTATATTTTGTAAATATTTTATACTTGCCATGATTACTTATTTATTTGTTATTTATTATTTGTTTTAATTAATTTAAATACGCACAACCAGAAAATGCTGAATTGAACGTTAATACTATTATATTAGAGTTGGTATATGCTACACTTCCAACTACTACACTGTTACCACTATCTACTACCGTAACTGAAGGAAAATCTCCAAGATTATGAGTAATAGTCCATTGAGCTAAAGGAGCATCTTGACAGAAAGTATAAGTACCTGTATCTGCAATTATCTCAGCTAAATCAATTATAGTACATACATTAGATGGAGTTGCAGGACAACTGTAACTTGCTTCTTCATTAGTTTTAGCTAATGGTTCAACAAAAGTTCCTTCTATACCCGTTGCTACAACAACTGCTGTTGATGCACTATTTTGCCAATCACATAACCACTTATTATTAGATGCGGTTCTAAAATCTTTATAACAACAACTTTCTATACCAAACTTTACATTTTTAAAATTAGCATAAGCTTGATTTGCAAAATTTTGTTCAGTCTGAATTCTTTTTAAAAGAGATAACTCTTTTTCTTGTGCAGAATTACTTGACTTAACTATTGTTGATGTTGCCATATTATTTATCTCTTAAATCACGTATTTGCTGTCTAGCTAATTCCAATGCAAGATCTCTTGATGTATCTACATTTTTAGAAGTTCTTTCAAGATTAGTCTTACAATCTCTACATACTAAAACTCCATTATGATAAGCTTTTTGACAGCCACACGTAAATTGTTTATTACATTGTGTACAATTTGCCATTTGTCTGGTTTTATATTACATTAAATATTTACTACTTGATCCACAGTTACCTGATGGACATAAAATTTTATTTAATCTTTGTTTAGCGTAATTATATAGTTGCATTCCTTGTGCAGAAGATTGACAATATTCTACATTTGAAACAGCAGCATCTATCATTGTTCTAATGTAATAAAGTTCAGATAACAATTCTTCTTTATCTGAATTAGGTTGACATGCTTGTACATCTAGACCACAAAGTACATTATAATACTCTGTCATAAGTCTAGTTACTCTTAAGTGATTATATTCTACATATACTTTAGAGTTTGGTGATACACTATATTTTATAATATATATACCATCAGGAATGTTTTGTTGAACTGTTCCACATTCAGTTTTTTGTAAAGCTAATGTGCATGCTGTCAAACACATATCAAAATCTTTGTCAACTTTAATCAGCACTGGAACTGTGTAGCCCGGTAAAGTAATTAATAATTCTTCACAATCTACTGCTAATTCTTTGGAGTATTGACTAGTATCTTTTATACATAATAAGTCACAATTAGATACAGTAGGAATCTCCAAGCTTAATATATGTTTGTTTGCCATTTTCTATTACTTTATTACACTATATAGATAATATACAAAAAAAACAAGAATATATAAAATAAAAAGAGCAGGAGTTTGAACCCCTGCTCTAATTAAATTAAAAAGATTTAACTTTTTACAATGTGTAAGTATCTACTACTAATGCATTACTAGCAGTTGCAGCCCAGTTTACTAAACCAGTCATTAAATTACCCATTGCAGCTTCTAAACCAGCAATAGAAGGATCAATATAAATTTTATATACATATTGATCATTATCAAATACACCTGATGGATTATTATATCTAGGCACTGAGTGTCTTACATAATAAGCAACATATGTTTTTGATCTATCTACAGCAGCAAGAATTTCATCAGACATTTCAATCTCTCTGATTCTAGCACTGTCAGCATTTCCTTGGTTATAAGGACTTTGACGGTATCTTTCAGACATGATTAAATCTCTAACTACTCTTTCACCTTGAGTTTGTTCCATTGATCCAGCTGTTCTTGAAGCAACACCACAATCATTACATGGATTACCAGTCTCATCTAATTCAGATAAGATAATTTCTACTGGCTCAGCATTATAATGATCTCTAGTATCAAATGAACAGTTACCAAATACTGTATCTACATAAGCTCCTTTTACTGTTAATTTAGCAGAAACTTTAGGTCCTGCAGCAGCATTAGGAGTTAATGATGCAGTATAATTACCTGCAGCAGCAACACCAGCAGCTTGAGCTACTGTATATACTTGATTAGTTGCTACACCAGCAGAAGTTGTTGAAGTTACAACAACACCACCAACAGATAAACCAGCACCACCTGCAGCAACAGTTAATTTACCGTTAGATCCAGCACCTCTATTAATAGTGATAACATCACCAACTTGGTATCCAGCACCAGCTTGTGCAACAGTATATCCGTTTGCAGCAATAGGTCCAGTACCACCACCACCTGTAATAGCAGTAATTACAAATACAGCATTCTCAAAACCTGGACGGCTTGAAGCTGTAATAGCAGAACCATTAGCATCAACAGCAGTTGATGGTAATTGAGTTGCCGCTACAGCATATCCTGTACCTGCAGTTAATGTTAAGCCAGCCCCTTTTACAAGACCATCAACATCACCTTCAGCAACAAATGGAGTAATTAATGGGTTACCTGCTTGATAATTTACATCAGATTTAGGTAAACCATTCCCTATAGCTTGCTCAGCCATTCTAGCTAAGATTAAAGCAGGGTCAATATATTCTTGTCCGTCTACACAACATACATTTGATGAGTCAGCAATTGCATATGCATTGTGATTTAAAAATCTTAATGCAGGTGAACCTTTAACATCAATTCTCATAAATTGTGTTTTTCCACAAGGAGCACAATCAGAAGCTAATGATAAGCTTGCTGTAGCATTAGATGCAGTAGTTGTGTCTTGTTTCCATAATCCAGTAATAAATCTTGGGTTAATACCTTTTGATTTTACTGATTCTTTGTAACCCCCATGTCCTGGGTTGTTACCAATTGTGTCTTTAGTGTAGTATGAACCTTGTACAATGTACGCTAGATTCCCAGTACCAATAGCTCCTGCTGGAAGAGCTACTGTTTCCCAGTTACTATCACTTACCAACCCAATCTGTCCTGCTGTTAAAGCAGAGGTAGCTGTGCCACCAGCAGCGTCTACTGACGTTGCTACAAACGTTTTATTAAACGCATGATTAAAATAAGCCATAATTTCAAATTTTGTGTGGAGACCATTACCCCCACTGGTTATAAATAAATGATTTAAACAGTTTACTCTGCTCGTAACATCAGTGTTACTATAATAATATACAAAAATTAATTGATATATTAATTATTTCTTTCTGCTGCTGACTGCCCTCTTTGTTGTTGATATATGTTTTCTATATCACCAGCAATTATTGCTGCAGCATCATCTAACATAACTTCTACCAAGTCATCTTTAAATTCACAGTTTACATTTACTGTACTTACATCTCCTGTATATGGATTTACACATCCTTCTACTTGTATTAATACTGGTTTTTCATAGTAAGTCAATACAGGATTTACAATATTAAAACTAGAATTTCTATATATTCTAATTGTATTACCTAACATAGTACAAAAAGTTTCACCCCATTCAAAATCAGGATTCTTTAATGGATCTCTTAATAATAACGGAACATTAGCTTCTTCTGCTAAATAAACTGTCATTGATCTTGGGGTTGTACAACATTCATCTGTTGCATCTGTTGAAACTCTTTTAAATTCTAAGTATGTATCTGTTGGAAAATTATTAGATTCAAAATATGTATCTGTTACTGTTCCAGTTAAAGATAACTCTCTTAATAATGGTTGTAAATCATCTATTCTTTTTTTAGATAACTCATCACCCTCTTTATACATGTTGCCTCCGTGTAGATTTCTTCTACACCACTCTATCTGTGCTTTATTAAATGCTTCAGTAAATTGCCAACATTGAATATTATCATAGTCTTGACTATCTAATTTATTTAGTCTTTCTTTGAGTTTAATTAAAAGGGTGCTATTCTCCATTATTTATTATTTATTATGCATTCCAATAAGGTTCTACTTTTGCTAATAAAGATAAAAGTAGTTCTTCATTGTCTGGACTCTTTAAAAATTCTAAACACTCTGCTGGTCTTTTACCTAATCTAACACCACTATCTAATGGTTCAATCCATCCACTAGCTTTAGTTGTTAAAAATCTGTAATACAATGCATCTTTTATTAATGCACGTAATTTTAGTTCTTCCATATCCATTTGAGATACTTCTAAGAACTGACTAGCAGCACGTTTTTTATTACTTTCTGCTCCTTCACCATTAATGTACATATCCATATTTTCATATAATACATCATTTGGTATACTCTTCACATATTGTACACTATCAACATCCACTATTTTTGCAACATATCTTAATTTAGTAGTATTGCTATCAAATAAATTTTGCAAGTTTACTAATGATCTATTTCTAAGTTTAGATAGCTCTGTTCTAGTACTCATAGTTTCTTCAACAGTATCTAAATAAAACTTAGGACTTGGAGTAGCTGCTTTTGCCTCTTTCAGAGATTTAGCTACTATAGAAAATCCTCCTGCTAATATTGCATATAATTTTATTTTGTCATATGGATCAGCTTCCGGATCTAAAAACACTGGATCATTTCCACATCTAAGTTGAATTTTATCCCAAAACTTAGAGTTATCAGGTTTCATAACTGTCAACTTATTCCAAAATTCTTTATCTTCTGGATCAACTACATTAGCAGCTAATTCTGCTTCTAGCTCAGAAACAACTTTTCTTATCTCAGCTACTTTTGCTTTCCTTTGAGCTGGTTTTAACATTTTAACTTCAGGTGCAAATTCATTCAACCCTGTTACATATCTTTTAACCCCATTCATTTCTAAACAAGCCAAGCTTTCTTGATGAAATACTCCATCATGTAAAGCTAAACCATATTGTTCTAATCCCATGTTTTCTTTAGTAGGATTAAAATAAGGGCGTATAGCTACTGTGCTATTCTTTTTTGTTTGTTGATATTTTTCAACAATAGTGTAATCTTCCATTTTTTGGTTTTTTTTAAAAATTAATAATTGTTATTCACGTCAAAAGTACATAATTATGTACATTTTTATTATTACTAATATTTCTAAAGCAAGGTATTACCCTTGCTATAGTTATTTGACTTCTAGCTTACAACTATTTTTAAATCTCCTGATGAGTGATATAAGTCCCCCACAGCTAATCCAGCAGCAACTGCTGCAGCATTATTTGCATGGTCTCTTAATAAAATATCTTTACCAACTGCTTTTGATGCAATTATTTTAGAAACACTCAAATTAGTAAATTCTGTTGTCTTATTTGCTAACTTAACATCTACTCCCATGATTTTATATTTTAAAGGTTAAAAATAAAAAGGGAGGAGGTATTACCCACCTCCCCTTTAATTATAGTTCTAGAATGATCCTCCTGTTACAGGGTTTCTCATTACAATTTTAAGAACTTTAGTTGGATCCTTAACCCATATAGCTGGCATGGTTTGAGTCATATATACTCTATACCCATTGAACTGTCCTGTAGAAGCAAATCCTTGAGTTCTTCCCATGTAGTCCATAGTACCATTTTGGTAGAACCACTTAAGTTGATTATCCCAAGAAAGTTTTAACAAGTGAATGTTATCATTTCCTTCATCAGTTACGTCAAAGATGATAAAACTAAATGAACTTAATGGTCTTCCATCAATTAATGGATTCTCAATATCATTAGTATTTAGATTATCAAATGCTGGATTTAATACAAATTTTACATTAGCTAAGAAAGGAATAGTAAAGCTTGTGTAAGCAAAACCATAATCTAAGTCCATTCCTGAACCAGATACTGCTCCAATCTCAGAAGCATTTTGTACTAGACCTGAACCATAAACTTCATCAGCAATTGCTTTGTTGATAAGTTGCATACCACCAATACCTGTTTGTACAACAAGTGATCTTTGTGGGTCTGGCCCTTTAAATTCTACTTTACCTTGATAGAAGTTGTAAAGTTCAGATTTAAACATGTCAAGTGTAAATGATGACTTGTTATAAACTCTCTTAAATGAGTTATCTAACTGTGACCATAAACCTACAGATAATCTAATATCATCCGGTCCATCTTGTTTAATTCTACCACCTTTACCCCACATTAGGTAAGTTTCAATATCCGTTGCAATTTTAGATAAGTGAGCTGCTTCCATATTTGTAATGAAAGTTCTTGTTAGAGTTCCATTCTCAAATGCTTCTCTAGCACCTGCTTTACCCATAGTTGCTACTAACCCTTCAATACTTGGTACTGATGGATTGTTTGGATCATTATCAAAATTTCTCCATATTTCAGTTACAGGTACTGTACCATCAGCGTTTAATCCACCTTTGATCATTAAGTCTGCTCTTGAAGAAATTGAATAGTGTACGTGAGCTTCAGCTCCTCCTACATAATTGTAGAATTCACGGAAACCAGAACCTGTCTCAATATCAGAGAATCTTTCTCCATACTCACCTCTAGCAGAACCTTTTCTAAAGTACTTAGTTCCTTTTGCTAAATATTTGTTATCTAAGAAAGCTGTGTTATTATTGTTAACTAATTGAACAGTGTAAATGAATCCATCACCTGCAGGAATAATATCAGCTGCTGTAATGTATAATTCAAGACCATTATACTTATCATAAGTAATAATGTCACCATGTCCAAAAGTCCTCTTGTTGATTTTTATCTGAAACGTAGTTCCATCCACACCCTTACTTGCATTAGCAGAATCTAAGTCTACTACAATGTAAGGTAAATCTTGTGCAATAGGAGTTTGCCATTTGTACTCACCACGTGCATTATCCACCATGATTGTATTCTTTCCACCAAATGAAGCCATCTGATATAAAGGCATTTCCACTTTTTGTGTCATTGCCCATAAATCAATAGGTCCCATATCCATTGGCTCAGGATTACCAAGCATTTGGGTAAGGTGATAAGAATCAACATGTGAACTAGCTTTGTAGCTTGTATCTCTTAGGAAAATCCCATTATTTAATACTGGAGTTGCCATAATTGTTCTTGTTTTTAAATTTAGTTAATAATTGATTATATTTAATTTTCGTAATTAAATGCGTTTAAATATGTTGTTTGCTCTTGGTAGTTTTCTTTTGGTAGATTTTTTACTTGCATCATTAGCTTTTTGTACTCCTAGAGAATTACCTCCTGTATTAGCTTGTTCAGTCTTTAATTTTCTTACCGTTTTTTCTACATTTTTTTGAGCACCCTTATCCATTATCTTTGCTTTGTAACCTTCTGGATCTTGTAAGAGCCATAAAGCTTCTGATATCAATGAATAATTAGGTTCAACAAATTGATATTTTTCTAATAAATGTCCTAGCAAGTTTGTGTTTTTACCACTAACTGATGGATATGATGGTGACACTAATCCATTGTATAACATTGCTTGGGTCTTTTTATCTACTTTGATATCTCCTAACTTACCTTCTTTAAGAGTATCATATACACTTTTCATATATGTTTTAGATGCTTGTTCTTGTTGTTTCTTTTTTAACTCTTGTTCTCTAAGTTTTTGAGCAACAACTTTTTCTTTCATCTTATCTAATTTAGGTTTAAACTTTGAAGCTTGTTGTTCTAGCTTACCTAAATCTTTCCATATTTCTATTTCTTCTTGAATCTCTTCTGCATTACCATATCCAGTAGCTTGAAGATATTCACTTATAATTTTTTCTTGATCAGTCTCTACTTTAATATTTAGATCTTTTGTTTGCTCAACTTGACCTAATGTAGTAAACAAACCTTTCAAGTCTTTACCACCATCAGCTACATACTTTGCAGCTATTTGTAATTCTTGTGGTAAACTCTGAAAAAATTGTTTTGGAGTTTCACTTCTAACTTGTCTAGCTTTTTCATCTAGGTTAGCTTGTATTAACTCTTCCCAATCTTTTGCACTATATTCTTCTAAACTTTTATCATCATCAAAAGGTACAATCTTATCATCTTTAATAAGTTTTTCAAATACATCACTTATACCAGATATTTTCTTTCTACCTCTTGTTTCTTTCTTTTCATCTTCTTCAGTTACTTCATCTAATGAATCAATAACTTCATCAATGTTTACTTCTTCTTTTTTGGTTTCTTCTACTTTTACTTCTGTTTTATCTTCAGGAGTATCTGTTACCTCTGTCTTTTCTTCTACCTTAGCATTTAGATCATCTTTATCATCTTGATCTGGGTCAGCAAAAGACATATCTGCCTTTTTATTTATGCCTGAAAAAATATTTTTAGGCTTAGCATTATCATCTTGAATCATATCAGCACCACTTGGAGCAGCATTGAATATTTCATCTAAGTTAACGTCTACTTGTTCAACGTTACTTTTAACCGTTTGGGTTTGTGTTTCACTCATAATATTTGTTGGTTTTTAATATTAAACTTCTTACATTAATAATATAACAAATGTTTATCAATATAAACTTATAATATTTGTAAAATTTTAAACTTTTTTAGCAGTATATAGCTAACGCCTATTTTTTATCTTTGGGTTTTTGAGAATCATACTTATTCTTGTTCTCTTTGGCAATTTGAAGTTTAGTGTCAGCTATCTCTTTTTGAGCATTAATTTTTTCTCTTTCTACTTGTAGTCTATTAGTCTCCATAGTAGCTTTGGTAGTATTTTGTTCACGCTTCATGTCCATTTGTTCTCTATACTGAGTAGACTCTCTAATACCCTTCATAACATCTTGATAATCAGACTGCTGATTTTGATTTAAATCAACCATAGATCCGTATCCTGCAGATCTTATTTCTGCTAATAATACATCATTTCTTCTGTCCTTCTCTTTTTCTGCCATTTCTACTTGAAGTTTTTGTTGCTCTTCTTGTGCCTTAGCTTGTAGTTGTTGCTCTTGCATCTGACGTTGCTGTTGCATTTCCTGCTGTCTTTGTGCTTGAATTCTTGTTTCAGAATCTTTAAGGATGTCTGATACTTCTGCAATAGAGTCAGCTTTAACAATATTACCTAGTTCATAAATACTTGCACCAGTAGTATTATTTGTAAGAGCCATTTGTTTAAGATTTTCTAATATAGCTCTATGATTAGTTTTAGTAGTTGCAAATACATTAAAATCTCTAAGTAATAGATCAGTACCATTAATGGTAAAATTAACCTTCTCAGCTTCTGTAGATATGTATTGCAGTCTTATACTTGGATTATTACTATAATAAAATTGAGCTAAGTCAGTTCTCATCTGATGTACTCTTGGCATTAAATGATCTGAGTGCTGAACAAAGTACATTTCTGTTTGTGCATAAGACTGTTGCATAGCTTGAACTACACCTGTAGCTGTTTGAGCTGATACAGCACCACCTAAACGTTGTGGATTAATTCCTATAGCATCAAAACATTGTTGTTTAAAATAATTAGCAAGTTGAATTCTAGACATTAATCTATTAGTCTGCTCCATATTAAGAGTTTGATAATGATTAAAGTTAGTAGCATTCTCAGTATTAGTAATTGAAGTATCTAATGGTAACATTTGAAAATCTTTCATTGCTACCCATGCTTTAGCATAATTATTTTTACCCCAGTCTTCTCCCATTGAGTGACGTGGTAAAGCATTTTGATCAAACATTATTACTGTTCCTAATTCATCTATTAGAATGTCTGCAATTTGGTTATTAACCATATTGTATCCAACTTGATAAGCTTTCATCAAATCAACCAAAGAAGTTGATCTAGTATTTCTATCAGAAAATACTCTTCCTTCTACAGGAAGTTTACATCCATAAAGTGTATTATTTCCTTTGAATTGAAATGGTAATCTACCAGGTTTAGTTCTATTAATACCTATGTAAATTGGATTAATATTATCACCCATAGTAGATCTCCACATAGCAGGTAAATTTGGACCTATCTTAACACCACCCCATACTTCATTAATCCATATCCAATCAATATGCTCTCCTGCTAATAAATTTTCTTTTGTTTTTTGTTTAAAAATAGAAGTATCATATATTGCCTTTTTAGTAATCTTAAAGGTTTCATCAACTATTTCTTGCGTTACTTCACCATCATCTTCAATCTTAGTAAGATGACCAACTCTTCTTTGTGTCTTCCAATATATAGTAGCTACTCTCAATAGATTACCTTCACCCCACATAGAAACATCTTCATTTTCATCAAGGATTTGACTTAGTATATCACCACCTCTAGCAGGATCATTCCAATAGTTACTAGTAAATTGTCTATAAGCTAAACCAGGCATGTTTGTATTCCATTCATGAGATCTAGTAGGATCATAATATGCTCCATCATTTTGATATCCATTTACCTGATATTGTGCTGATCTTGCAGGATATATTTTTTGTAATGACTTAAGTTGTTTTTCATCCATTAAATATCCATATCTATCTACTGCATCTGAAACCGTCATTAAATCTACCTTACCTACATAGTTTGAATCTGCTATGTATCTTTGATCTGGTGACTTTTGATAGAAGGTTAATACAGGATTCCATAGCTCTACATCATAGTCATCTTCTAACATACGGAAATGCCAGAATTCTCTATCTGCTATAAGCATATCTCTAAATCCTCTTTCTTCTAGTTCTTGCATTCTGAATCTTTCTTCATCTACTGCAAGTTGGTGTGATGCCCACTCCTCTACCATACTCCTATATGACTTACTAAAGAAGTCTTCTATTTCTGGTAATGATTTTATATTTTGAGGAGATAATTGTTGTTGTGCTTCTTCTGATGATGGATCCATACCCATTTCAATCATCTTTAAAACTAACTGAGATTCTGCTTCTGCTAAAAGTGATTCTTCAATTTGCATTCTTTTTTGTTCTAACATCTCATTATAAGATGCATCATCAACAGCTCTAAATTGTACTTTAGAATATCTTTTTGCAAATTCTCCTGTGAGTACATTAATAACATTAGGTACAATAGGGTAAAACTTTAACTCTAATGCAGAATCATTTTCTTTAGTTAATACATCCATTAAATCTTTGTAGTCATTATCTGGCTCTACAATATAATCAGACTTATCTATAATACCTTTAGCAAGTTTATAATTCTTTAATAGTCTTCTAGAATTAACACGTAAAAATTCAATACCTTGCAACTCTAACCAATCTAAGTTCCACGCTGCCCAGTCATCTGTTTTTTTGGAATATGGTAAAAATTGAATAGGCTGTGTTAAGCTGGAAAATGTATCCCCACTTTCTGCTTTTGCACCATTCTTAAGTTGCATTGCATTTAATACTCTCATCTATTTATAATTTTTAAAGCCAGATCTTCTAATTGACCCTTTTCTACGGCCAAGATTTTTGAACGGACTATACTTTAATTTACTTATTTTTTCTGAGTTTACCAAGGAATTATCCTCTGATTCACGTCTTTTGGAATATCCTCTGTTTGATTGTTGTATTTTGACAAATGCAATTAATGCACCAAAAGTCACCAATCTATCTACGTTTAATCCAGGATGATAAGCTAACATTTCTTTTAGTAACATCTGATCAGGAATCCTTTCTACACCTAAAACTTGTGTTGTTACAGCACCAGTCACATCAGTCTCTTCATCAATTACTTCTCTTAAAAATTCTATTGCATATGATATTAAATGACTTTTGAATAATGTTCCGGTATTTTTCCAACCATATTCTTGATAAACTGTTCTGTTAGAACCTAGATCTTTTAGAAATAATATTTGTTGTTTAGGTACTAAATACTTTTGCTTTTTTCTAGCAATCATATGCTGAATAAATAATGATATGTTATTTTCAACAATAGTCCATGCATTATACCACTCTATTAATAGTTCTAATCTTTCATGAGTTTTATTTATATCATCAAATCTACCACACCAAGCTGCTACTATTTTATCTCTTTCTATGAATTGTTCTACATCACCAGCCTCATTAGTTCTTGTAACTTCTGTTGCATTTTTATAGATATAGATACTACATAAAGAGTCAGATGTTGTTGTTTTACCTTCTGATACAGGGTCAATAGAACCATAGTATGCACCAAATTGTGGATTAGGTACAGGTCTTTCCCAAACAACTATAGATCCAGTTTTATCTTGTTGTTTCTTATCTACTGGAAAAGAGCTTATAGGTAATTTATTTGTTCTTTTAGCTATAATCCCTGACTGATCTCTATCTAAATCAATTAACTCATAAGGGTATTTTTTTTCTTCTATACTTTTTAATTGTTTAGTTATTATACCTTGAGGAAAAATTGATTCTTTTCTATATGCAAAAGCTTCAGCAATATTCAAAGGTTTTTGAGATATTCTTAATTGAAATTGTTCTCCGCTTAATTCATTCTTCCATCTTGCTCTTTCTAGATGAATTGCTTCAATAGCTTCTTCAATAAGACTATTGCCATATTTATCAATATAAGGGGGCATAGACCACTGTTCAGGAATAAATAGTCCTGCCATACCAATAGTACCATCAGCGTCCAGTAAATTAGTTTCTACTGCATATATATCATTTGCTCCTGGCTGAAGAATCATTTCCTTTAATGGATTACATTGTTCTAAATCACCCACTGATCCTGCTGCAATAAACATTCCTGTAGTTACCATACCAGATGACATAGCAGGACGTAAATATTCATATGTCTGCATCATGTTTTTAGCAATACCAGCTTCCTCATGAAAAAAGTAAGTACAAGGTCCACCAACACCTGTTGTTGCATTCTTTTCAAAAGATGCACCTTGTATTTTAGATTTAAGACCTCTAGATGTTTTTCTATTATTAACTTTAACTTCAATCTGCTGTTGCCATAATAATACTTTTTCTGGATTACTTGGTCTATACCAAGCAGTATGCTCATTTAAAAATGTTTTGTATTCTTCTAAAAACTTCCAAGATCCCTTATCATTAATATAATCTTTTAGTGAAGCTCCTATTTTACAAATAGATCCTTCTTCAAACCAATACTGATTTATAATTTTACCCATATGAAAATATGAAGAAGCTATCTGTCTTTTTTTAAGTATAGCTGAGTGTTGATTATTTAGCTCTGCTAATAACTCATATAAAGCCATATGATATTGTGCATCCCGCACTTTAGCAAATCCGTAATGTTTTTCTTCTTTATCAAATATTGGCAAGAAGTTTAACCACATGTAATAATCTCTAGTTAAATACCATACATGTTCATCATGCTTGAATATTACACCAGTTCTGCATTTATTTTTTTGATCTTCCCAATATGAAGTAAAATCTTTTGATCTAAAAGGTTTATTACAATAAAAACCTTGTTCATTAAATATTCTAGCTTGTTCATTAAAAAGTAAAGCTGTTTCATTAAACTTATATTCTCCTGGTTCTTTAAACAAATTGAATATAAATTCTTGAAAAGCCTCTTCAGTAGAAAATTCTGTAGTAGACCATTGTCCTGCTTCATATGTAGGTATGATTCTACTCATATCTAATTATTGCAAAAACATCACCCTGATTTAGCAATAAATGTTCTACACCCTCATGCTCCATTTTAGTTGGCATAGCATGATCAGCATATTGTACTTCATCTCCTATTTTTATTTCTTCTACCTCAGCACCTATTCCAACAACAGTTCCTTTAAATTCTTTTTTTTGAGCTACTTCTGGAATAATAATTCCTGAAGCTGTTTTAGTTATTGATGCTTTGCGTTTAATTAAGATTCTTTTACCTACTGGTATTACAACTTGTTTCATATTATTTTATTATTGGTTTATAATTGGTCATAAGCTAATCCTGCACCACCACGTACAGAGCTTTCTTGTTCCTGTCTCATATCTGTATATGCACCTTTGTATGACTGTCTTATCTGCTCAAACTTAGCAGCAGCGTTAATCATAGAGTTCATATTACCGTCTCTACCATGCTCTATAGGAGTTACCTCCATATATTTAGCCAATCTATCTAACATAGCTTTAATACCTACATATGCTCTGTAAGTTGGTGTTTCATACATTGTTTTACACATATCTAATGCATACCTAATTTTACTATCTTCTGGTGATTCTTCTAACTGTATCTCCTCTATTATAATATCTTCTTTTTCATGTTCAGGTAAATTAAAAAAAGGATTTAAATCAGGATTAGGACAAGTCATATAAAACAAATATTGATAAACTTGCATATGTGTATCTGGATACTCATCCATTATTTTTTTAAGAAATGGTAAAGTATAACAATGCTCTGTTATAACTACCTTACTGTTTTGTATATCAAATAATTTTACTATCATGAGTCAGAACATAAATCATTACAGTCAATTCCATCTAGTATTGTTTTTATAGAAGCATATGAATCTGTTACATATATTGGTATAGCAACACCAGATACAATAACAGCTCTACATTCACTTGAAAATTCATTTACTTGAGTATCAAAAAATTTCCCTACACTTATTATTTTAGTAACATCAATATATATATCAGCTGTTCTATTATATGACATTGGCAGTGGTTTATTATTAGTATCTGTTGCAGGTCTGCCATCTTCCATTTGCATATATGGATATACTTGTGTAAATGTTCTAAAGTCTGGAGTAAATATTGGAATTTTAGCCATAGTTTTTAATTTTTAGAATTATCTTTTAACCACATTACAATAGATCTTACTTCATCTTTTAAATATGGTAGTTCATACATTTTTATATTTTCTAATACTGGTTCACCATCAATATGTTCATTAATTGGATAACCATTAGTATCTTCACCAATCTGCTTAAATTTGACATGCTGTATTGTTAGCTTACCAATCTTAAGTTTAGGGTTGTGCTTTTTAATAATATACGCATAAATACTGAGTTGTAAGTTATAATGATTTAAATTACAATCATCTAAATGATTTACAGGCCTATACATTTTGTTAGTTATTCCTTCCCAATTAGTAAAACCTTTAGTTTTAATTTCTTTATTTGTCTTATAATCAGTTATATTTATGTAACCATTTACTACTTCAACTAAATCAGCTTGTCCACATAAACCTAATGATTTTAAATAAACTAAATGTTCAGGATATACACCTTCTTCTAGTTTTTGTACTGGTGCTAATTTTATTCCATCATCATCTACTAATGGTTTAATAATTGGAACCTCAACACCATGTCTACCAATAGTCTTAAGATCTAACATATCAGTTTCTCTTTGGTTATGATACCAATTACCTAATTTAATTGCTCTTTCAGTTTCCCCATCCCATGCAGAAATAATTTCTTTGGGTGTCATTCCATACCATTTAGATCTTTTATTCTTAGATGATTTGACTGCCTGACCATCTCTATCAAACTTAGGTTTAAATTTAGCAATAAATGATGTAACACTTAACCAATTAATTTTATCTTGATCTATGCTTTCATATACATGACCTTCTTCTTTAAATCTTATTGCCATGACATTCAGTTGTTAAATTATAAGTATCTGTTGTACACCATGTTACAACTAAATCAGCTGAAACATCTGTATTACTATTTATTAAATTATTCATCTTTTAAATTTTTATTTACTTGACTCATTACTTGTTCTTCTTGTTCTTCTGTAGCTACTGCATCCCAATATGCCTTTGGACAATCAGATGATAATGATCTAACTTTAAATGCTAAACTACAACCACAATCTGAACAACAAGGTTGAGTCCCTGGGGCCATACAATTGTCCCCTCTTGCATCAAATAATGAGCAAGCAATACATATTTTAAATCTTTCTTGAGCTATAGCTTCTACATGTTCTTTCTTAAAGATATTATTCTTAATACCTTCTGCAATCTTGTCTGCATTTTTAAAAACATCTAAATATTTACTCCAACTCTTTATTGGCATCTTTAAAATTTTTTTTCTTTATAATATCTTTTTCTAATTGTTCTAACGCCTTTTCCATTATGTCTATATTAAACAAAATATTTTCACTCTGTGCAAAACCTTTATAAGTTCTCTTCTTAAGATTACCTAATATACTTTTATTTTTCTTAATAGAGTGTTCTAATCTCTTTTTTCTAATATGAAATGTTCCTAAACCATCAACTTGAATCCTAGGATAATTTAAATTAGATAAAGACTTTCTCAATTTAGCATAATAAAAAGTAATAAAATCATCTACTACTGATGGATGAACTCCTACTTTTTCTGCTATACCTTTTTTAAACTCTTTATGACTCTTTGGATTCACTTCCTAAAACTTTATAATCTAATAACACTAAACCTTTATTTTGTATATTTATATCTTTATTTATGGAAATAGTTTTTTTATTATTTCCAGTCTTAAACAACAAGTTTTTCTTTTCTGCTTTTGTAATAGCATTTCTTGCTGACTGTGGACTTTTAAAAATATTTAAATTTACAAGTTCTATGCAAAATTTAGTTAGTTCTATATTATCTTTTTTAGAAAGTTCTTTCAAAAAGTTTAGATCAGAAGCACTAATAGGTATATCATTAAAAAAACAATAAGTAACTATTTGATACTTAATTGATAACTCTATATCTACTTTTAACTTTAAATCTACTTTATTTACTAACGCCATATTACAAACTCATTATCATATCTACAAGATCAGGATGTGGATAACAATCAGTTTTATCCTTTCTGACATTAGTATGTGTTAATAATCCTTTTACTTTTCCGTAATATGCATCTGAGTTAAAATCAAATCCTTTTGTAGGGCCATGCTTTTGTATAAATTGTTTTAAACCTAATCTAATATCTATACCATCTCTTTCACCTATATATCTTAACCATTTTTCTGTTTCTTTAATTTGATTTTCAGAATAATTGTGCCAATATAAGCTCCCTCTAAAAGGTTCTTTTAATTCTATAATTTGTGAATGTATACATCTGCTCTTAACATAAGTTAAATTACCATTAGTTAAATAACCCATATTACATATCTCTAATCCTACTGAATTACGGTTCATATGACCTGATCCAGTTTTACCTAAATGAAATCCTTGATTACCTTCTGGAAATGCTTGAACCATTATTCCATCATACTCATCACTTCCTGTTCTATGATTTTGTCCTCCTAATACAAATTCAGTAGCTACTCTACCTCTAGTATCTCTACCCCAATAGTCAATACATGCATAAGGATTTGCATTTCCTGCAGTATGATGTAAAAAAACATACTCATTAATACAATTAGTTCTTCTAACATATTCTCCTTTTGGTAAAAAATGTCTATGTATTATTTGATCATAATTAGTGAGATAATGCTGTGCATATATATCACTATCCTCATCAATTTCATCTGGCTCACTTACTTGTAAGTTAAGTAATATAACCCATGCATCATTAGTAACAATACCATCTACTGGTAAATTGTGTGCTAATTGGAATCTTTTGACATGTTTTTCTGTATTAGGTCCAAATATTCCATCTGCTGTAATTCCTAATTTAGTTTGTAATGTTACTACATCAGGCCCTTGATCACGTATCTTTAACTGTTTCATGACTGACTAACTTTTTCTTGAGCTTGTTCCATAGCTTCTTGAAAAGCTTTAGCCTCTGGTGAATCTTTATCTACTGTGTTTTGATTAGCATACTGCTGTGCCATAAACATTTGAGCTTGCATTCTCTCTGCTCTTGACTTTTCAATGGATGCAAGTAACATCTCATAATCAGCTTGTATTTCTAAATGTGGGATATTATCTTTGTAGAATTCTGTAATTTCTTCTCTACGCTTTGATAATTCTTCTTTTGATAACTCTGGTTGTTTATCAGAAAGGTCTTGTTTGGTTTTATTTGCCATCTTAATAAATTTAAATTAATAATAACAAATATATACAATAAGTTTAAATAAAAAAAGTTTAATACATTTTTTTTACCATTTTACTTTATCTGCCCAATATGCAGCACTCATTTTACCCTTAGCAATATTTTTACCGTGTCTAGCTTTAAAACTCTTACGTCTTGCCTTTTGTTTAGCTGACTCACCTGCTTTAGGTTTACCTGCAGTTTTTACTCCTTGTTGACCAAAACGTATAGTTTTTACTTTATCACCTACTTTAGCAACCACTACATGTGATTTCTTAGGATGATTAGGAGTTCTCTTAGGTTTATTATACCCAGAAACTCCAGCTCTTGTTAATCTACTGTCTTTCTTTTTTGCCATTATCCTACTTTTTTCCAGCCGCCACTACCACCAAATACACCAAATCCTTCTCCTACACCAGCAGCAAATGCGTTACCACTAGATCCCCAAGATACTTGAGTACCTCCTCCATCTGCACTTATGAATGATACTTCAAAGGTAGTTGCTTTAGTTAGTGTATCTAAATCACCATAAGTAAGAATGCCTTCACCAGATATATCACCTACACCTAATCCGCCAGCTCCTCCTTCATATTCCCACTCTTGTCCTGATGGATCATTAAATAATACAGTTACATGTGAATAAAATAGAAATGATATAATATCTATTTGACATTGTAAAGAAGGTGCGTTCTCATATTCCACTGGAATTGGTGGAAAGTCTAACTTATAGAACTGTCTATCTTCTGGATTAGTTAATGTATTATCTGGATTTATCCCTCTATGGGCAAACCACTTCCTAGCTTTTTCTCTTTTTTTTGCCATACCTATTGTTTAATCATTAAGATCCCTGCTGCATTTAATGGTGCATTCCCTGTTCCATCTGTTTGCCATAAACTTCCCTTTTGAAGTCCTGCAGATCCTGCTGCTGCATCATCTTCATAGGCTGGTACACCAAGTCCTGATATATCTTTTAACTTCTGATCAGTAAATGATTTTAACAAAGCTAGTGTAACTAATTCTGTTAATACTTTAGGTTGAGGCTTTAACCTTTCTTGAACATTTGCAAATCTAGCAATTGTAACGTAGTCTTCTGCTTTTGGAGCAACTACTTCTTTTCTTCTTAACATGCCCATCATGTCTTGTAATATTGTACTCATCTTTTTATTTTATATGGTTATCTTTTTTTACCTTTATGTAATCCATGCCTAGCATGTTGTTTACCTTTTTTTGTTGCAGCTCTTTTCTTTTTATTAGCAGCTGCGAGCTTTGATCTACCTTTCTTAGTAGATTTAAGTTTCTTAATAGTTTTTGATGGAGCATATACTTCTCCTGTTTCAGAACTTTTTTTACCCGAAGGAGTTCTCCACTTCTGCTTAGTCCATCTAGTAAGACTTTTTTGTTGTTTAGTCTTTGCCATTATCTTGCATTTGTAAATGTATGTAAACTAAATAATACTAATGCTGAAAAAAGTATACCCATAATAGCATGATCAGTTTGAGTTACCTTTGCTTCTTTACAGCATTCTTTTCTTTCCCATGATGGCTTTGATGTACCACAACTCATAAACAAAAATACAAATAATATTAATATAATCCTTTTAATCATTATTTTTTGCTCTTATAACCTCCACCAGCAGCCTTGTAACGCTTTGCTAACATCTGAGCTTTACGTGCTGACCATTGTCCTGGCCTACCACCTTTGCTTCCAGCTTTAATAGAATTAAATAATCTTTTACGCATTCCCGGTTTAGTATAATTTCCAGAACTATTTACGGTACTTTTCTTTTTCTTACTTGATTTTTTTAGTGCCATTACGCTTCATTTTTAGTTTCCGGATACGCTTTATTCATAACATCCTTAAGTAAAGCACACTTCTCATATTCTTCTGTGCTTATAAAATGATCAATCATATTTTCCAATTCTTCTTGTTTTGGACCGTTATCAGGATCAAATGCCATAATAGCGTCACCACCCTTTTTGAATTGACTAACCATTAGATCCTCAAATGATATTTGATTAGATAATATTAAATAAGCATTGTTATATGCTATTTCTAATAGTACCATATCCATCTGCATTTGTTCAATTTCCGTCAAACCATTCTCATGCTCCTCATTATTATCTTCCCAGTTTGACATAATTTTTATTTAGTTAGAAACTCTTCTATACAAACAATATAATGATTTTTTAGTTTTTATAAAAGTGTTTGACTCACTAATATGCCCCGCCTTCTAGTAAAATTTTTTTTTGCCCCCCAAAAAATTGTGTGTTTGGCATGTGCAAGAGGTTCTATTAGATTGCTCCCCAACTAAAATTTGAAGTGTGGTCACCCCCCGTAGAAATGCAGGGTGTCAAACATAATGTGTAGCTATATAAAAAAAGTCTGCTACACAGAAGAAAAGACTACACTACAACAAAGCACAGGAGTATGTACTATCTATGTATTGTAAACTACAATCATTTCTACTACTGCTCTACCAAGGGAACTAAGATGTGTATCTATATATAAGCAATCTGCTCTATGTATATAACCGCTCTGCTCCCCAACTAATAATTGAGTAGGCTATTACTCTTAAACAATTTAATATACATATAAGCCGTGTATATAACTTAAAATCCTTAATTATGCTATATTTTAATAAAGTAAACAGAAACCCTAAAACGGGTAAAGCAACTCTACAATTGACTACTAAACCAATTGTAACAACTGTGAAAGAGATTAACATTCCGGGTGTAGGCCCAAGAAAAGTATCTCAAACATCAACACCTGACGTAAAGTTTGTCCTTAAGTCTATGCAAGACGGAGAAACAAAAGAGTACTGTAGAATCAATCATCCTATTTGGGATGAGCTTGAGAAAGGCTACAAGATGAATGACCCTGTAGAGTGGGTAGACATTGACCTAAATAAGCCTGTAATCAACAGTATACCTGTAAAAGATGCAGACGGTAATGAAACAGGAGAGATGAAAGAAGAGCCAAGCACTACCTTATTTTGGGGTAAGCTTGCAGTTTAACAGCAAAAGCAAGGGGGGTTACCTCCTTGCTCCTTTGTTTTACAATAAAAAGGTAATTATGCATAGTTACCTCCTTTATTTTTATTTATTATGCACGTTGCACACTGTGTGTGACATCCATTTACCACAAATAACCACCTTTTACCACTAAATAAAATTTGTTAGTGCTTATAATATATATATAGCTAACATAATGACTAGAGTAATGAGTCAAGCAATACCACTGACTATTCTGAAATAGTGTCAGCCAATATGGATAAGCACTCTAGTTATATATGTCTATTCCTCTATAGGATAATAGGCATAGTACCCGCAATATTGCAATAACCCTTAATAACAAGTATATGAAAATTAAAATCCTTAAGCCTGAACTCTTTGTTCAGCATCGTAACCAAATAGGCTTAGTCCTATTCACTAGAGAACAAGATGTTAATGTCAATTTCTTTAGTGGTGATAACGCAGAATCTCTAGTTATACATCGTAATGAATTAGGATCTCCTTCAATGAGTAACCTTGAAGCAGAACTTATTGCTAATGACTCGTTAAGATACTTAGCATCGTACCATAATGTTGTAGAAGTACAGCATAGTACACACTTTGATATAAATCAAATAATCTATAATAACAATTAATTATGAAGAGAGTTATCTACCTATTGTTGTTCCTGTTCGTTGCAGGACCAGCTATTCAATCTTGTGGTTCTTCAAGAACTTGCAAAACACAGAAGTACAAAAAGAAAATGTACAATAAATGTTGGAATGCAAAGAAACAGAAAATGACAAGATGTTAATCACTCAATCGGGGGAAGGAAACTTCCCTCTTTTTATTAACCCATTAAACAAAAACAATTATGAAAAATTTATTTAGAGCAATAATTAAAGCTATATTTGTAGTTATATTGCCAATCCTCGTACCAATAGTTACATCTTACTATATGATATATAACCCTGTATCAGGAACTATAGTAATATTATTAATAACCGTGATATTTCTTACTATGCTAAATGGACTGTTTTATTACACTAAGATGCGTAAAGTAAGCATGTTACCTACATTTAGTTTCCATGATTTTGCATTTGAACCTATTATAGGTCTATCAATCGGATGTAAATGTACACCAAGGGGTTTGGAAACAATAATAATAGTACCGTTTATGGTATTAGAAGTTCATGCAAAGTTTAAAAAAAAATCACAATATAGTTTAGAATTATGAGAGATATAAAATATAGTAAAAACGTACTAAGACTACAATTGATCACATTAGCATTAATGCTTTGTGCTCTTGTAGCATCAAGTCAATCCTATAAAGGTAACAGAACAATAGAAAATACGTTCAAACCTTATGATGGATATGAAAGATTTGCAAAAGATGCTTACTCAGAATGGTTAATAGCCCATCCTTTGAAAAGGAATAATCAGGTTATGTACTATGATGGTACGCTGAAAGATAGCAGAGATATATATGTAGCAGTATTTGACTATGAAATAGGTGACAGAGACCTACATCATTGTGCAGATGCAGCTATATATCTTAGAGCATCATATAATTATAGCAATGGGTTTCTAGATAGATTGACCTATACCTTCACTAATGGTATAGAGTCAAGCTATTTGGATTATTTACAAGGTTATAATTATGTAGAAATGAATGGGGGTAGAGACCTCATCAGAAAAATAGGGCAACCAAGAGAAGATACTTGTAAGACATTCAGACAATGGTTAGACCTAATATGGAACTATGCAGGTACAGCATCACTAGAAGGTGATGATACCTATGCAATATCCATGTATGAAATGGAGCCAGGAGATATATTTATCCAAGGTGGTTATCCAGGACATGCTATGACTGTTGTTGATATGGCTGTAAATGAGAATGGCCATAAGATATTTATGCTAGCACAGAGTTTTATGCCAGCACAAGAACAACATATTGTTATGAATCCACTTACCAGAGATGTATGGTTCTCGCTTGATGACTTAAATTATATCATCACACCAGAGTACACATTCACACCAGGACAACTAAGAAGATTCATAAAATAACTATCACCGGTGACACACTAACAATACCAGTATTATTATATTTATATAATAACTAACATAATGGCCCTGTCGTAAAAGCTAATGGTTGATTGAGTGGTCACCAAGAAATCAGAACTACATTCTCCCTTTTCTCATACTTGTTTTAGGGAGTTTGTAGCTGATTTTTTAATTAAGGAGTTTTCTGCTCCCCAACTATTAACCACTTATATAAAAAATAAAAGAATATGGCAGATACATATGAAGTACATAAATCAATAATACATAATATATTCAAGGACTTAATAGATAATGATAATGTAAACTATGCTCATAACGCAGATCACATTAAAGATATACTACTTAGAGAGCTAAGTTCACACCATATAGAGTGTATAGTACATCTTATGATGATAGAAGAAGAGTATAAGCCTGTTAAAGTAGGTGACTATGTAATAGTAAGGCCTAAATCATTCCATCTAAACACAGAGTATGAGCCTGATTATCTAGAAGAAATGGGTTTGTTACCAAGTGAAGGTTGTGTATATGGTCAAGTAGTAGATGATGAATCATGGTCCACCAATTCAGTGTTTAATCCATTTTATAGTAGAATTAAAGTTAACCTACTATATCATGATGATAAGCACCAAGTGAAATATGTAGAAGATACCTTTAATCCTATACATTTACACAAGGTAGATAAAAGATCAATCAAGTATTTTAAAAAAGACAAGAAAAATGGCACCTAAACTATCTATACAATTAATCCAAAATGAGCAAAAGAACTATAATAGCATAAAAAAACATTATGCAGATAGCTTTGCACAATATATGAATGCTAAGTATGCCCTTAATGACCCTGTTCTACAGAAAGAAAAGGATGAAGGTATGGCAATGCTTATATTATTAAAAGATCATGCACAAGACTTTAAATAGATTTGGCATAGTATCACATAAGGTTATAACAGATATAAATTTATCTGTTCAGTCTAAAGCACTATATAGTTTACTTGCATGTTACTCTAATAAAGATAGAACCTGCTTTCCATCTATAAGTAGATTAGCAGATGACCTTGGCTCAAGTCAATCAAGCATACATAGATGGATTAAAGAGCTAAAACACTATCAATACATAAAAAGAGTTGGTAGAAAGATACATATAGTTTAAAACGTTAGCTATATATATGCAATATAATTTGGCATAAGGCCTAAATTCATTTAATTATACTGATACAGGAAGAGTTATATTATTATCTTTACAATAATAATTTAAGATAATGATAATCCAACTTCCTAATGGACGTATAATAGAATGTTCAGTTGAACAGTACTTATCTCTCTCAGATGATGAGTATAATGACCTTAATGGTCTAAGTTCAGCGTATACAAAGGAAGTGGGTGATCCATTTTACAATAGTAGTTATAAACGTAATTCAGTACCAACATTTGTAGAGAATGAAATGATTCTTGAGAATGAACCGGCACTAGATGAAGTAACTTCTTTTGAAAAATTAGATGATCCGTATTTCCATTCAGATGATATCTAATCATCAACAATTATTTTATTCACACTTAAATTTTATTAAAAATGCAAAAGAAAAATCAAGTAACCGTAGATGCGGATGAGATGGGTAATGTTGTCCGTCAATCCAAGAACAAACCAGAATTTGGCTTTATAAGAGTAACTCAGAAAAGAGTTATGATTAACTCTAACAGCTTTGTTGACTATGTACCATTAAGTGCTATTATTGGTGGTAAAATAGAAGCATTAGAAGCTTTAGAATGGACTGCCGGTGAGAAATTATCAGGTAGAATTGTTATCACAGAGAGATTAAATCCATTTAACAATGAAAACCCTAACCAACATTTAAAAATGGCAGGTCAAACGGGTATTGTTTGTTCAGTAGATGGAGAACCTATTTATAGGAAAACATCTTATAGTTCAGATGCAACTGTTGAAGATGTATTGATAGCACATGACAACGGAGAAGAAATCAGATTAGCAAATGGAACTGCTACAACAGCAAAGATTAACAAAAAAGTTAAGCCTGCTGAAGCATTTGGTTTAGCATCTGAAGAGAAAACGGAAGTCAATGAAGAAGATGGTACACCATCTCTAGATGAAGTAGAAGATGTGGTTGAAGTTACAGATAATGTAGAAGAAGTTGTTGAAGATTTTACTCTTTAATAAACTATAAATCATAAGATTAGCTCAGAATCCTGGGGTGTACGGTAATTCATTACCTACCAGGCTGAGCTAATTTTATATTACTTAACATAATCTATAACTAAAACCTAAACAAGTATGCTATCACAGGAACAACTACAACAACTAAAACTAAGTCAGGCTGAATCCAAGCTTAGTAAGCGTATAGAACGCTACCAATATTTGGGTCTATATGATGAATATCAATTACACCCACCATCAATCATCAATTCATTTCAATATTCTAAACTTAATCCTTATCAACATTTTTTATTTAAACGTGTACTGCATGGATTAAAGGTTTATAAACCTGAAGAAGTTAGAAAACTTCATTGGGACAAGAAACGTAGAATAACAAGGGTATGGAAAAGAGCACAAAAAGAGCTGAATGCATGGAAGCAAATGCTTTGTAATAAGAAAATAAATCATTATCTTAGTACAACTTTTAAGCATTCTTCATTGGCTCAATACATAGCTTCATTTCCACCAGAAGAAGTGTTAGATGATTACACTAACACTATGACTTTCAAAGAGTTAGGTATTAACTATGAAGATGTTATACTAAAGTTTATGTCACTTGGTCTATTACCAAGGAACTACTTTACTATAAAATCAAATGGCAATTAAAAAATACTCTAAGAAAATGTCAAAGACTAATGCTTCATATGCAAAATTGCGTAGGAAGTATTTAATGGATCATCCTGTATGTCATGCTAAGATACACAAGTGTAGTTTACATGCAACAGATGTCCATCATAAACAGGGCCGTGGTTTACATCATTTAGATGTAAACACGTGGCTACCTGTTTGTAGAAACTGCCATATGTGGATAGAAGAACATCCTGCAGAGGCAATTGAATTAGGTTACTCAACATCAAGATCTAAATAAACAATATGAAAAAGAATTTCAATATCAAACCATGGGTATGGTTACTAATATTATTAATCACATACCTATTATGGTCTAATATATTAAAAGTTGTACTATGAATAGTAGAGAGATAGTCCAGGCAGATGCATTAGCAATTGCTACACAACATAAAAGATGTGGTCTAGGGATATCAATGGGTGTTGGTAAAACACGTATTGCTATAGAACACTTAAAAAAGAATTATCATCCCCTTATACAAGCATTGGTTGTAGTACCAAAAAATACAGTAAAGCAATCTTGGATAGATGAACTAATAAAGATGGAAGAAACAGATCCCGGAACAGGTCTTCTGGCAGAGTTTATTACTTTCACAACTTATTTATCACTTAAGAAACATAATCCAAATAATTATGATATAGTTTATCTAGATGAATGTCACTCCATATTACCAGGTCATGAAGTATTCTTATCACAGTTTCAAGGTAAGATATTAGGACTAACGGGTACACCACCAAGAAATAAACAATCAGATAAAGGTAAGTTAGTACAAAAGTACTGCCCTATTAAATATAGTTTTGATGTAGATAAAGCTACTGATTCAAAAATATTAAATGATTACAAGATAATTGTGCATCAATTAGAACTGTCCAAGTTACCAGCACTTAAAAAGAAAAGTAAGAATGGTGGTCATTGGTGGACATCAGAATATAAAGACTATAACTATGTAACATCTAGATTAGCAGATGCTCAAACTCAAAAGCAAATACAGTTTGCAAGAATAATGAGGATGAGAGCTTTGATGGATTATACAAGTAAAGAGAGCTATGTGAAAAGTATGATTAAAAACATTGATAATAAATGTATTGTCTTTGCTAATACTCAAGCACAAGCAGACAGAATATGTAAACATAGTTATCATTCAAAGAATCCAAAGTCAGAGGATAATTTAGAATTGTTCTCTGATGGAAGGATAAATTCTTTATCATGTGTCTTACAGTTATCAGAAGGTGTAACAATTCCTAACCTAAAACAAGGTATTATTATGCATGCATATGGTAATGAAAAGAAGACAGCACAAAGAATTGGTAGATTGCTAAGACTAAATCCTACTGAGACAGCAACTTGTCATATACTGTGTTACAAAGGTACACAAGATGAAAGATGGGTGGAATCAG